>Ga0116189_1000087_pt1 | contig 93254 bp, 77 predicted proteins | sample AD_JPNTR3_MetaG_FD_89895 | JGI IMG/M metagenome (GOLD analysis project Ga0116189, IMG submission 89895) | Active sludge microbial communities of municipal wastewater-treating anaerobic digesters from Japan - AD_JPNTR3_MetaG | ecosystem: Engineered > Bioreactor > Anaerobic > Digestate | place... | reverse complement strand
CGAAGGCGGTCTCCCACCTGTGGCACTAAGGACTTCAACTGGGCTGGCTCACCACGCTGCCTGACTCCGGCCTATCCAAGATTTTGGGTATTTCCTGACTGCACATTTCTTGACAATTCCAGAAAGAGCCGTTTTCGGGAGCGTTTTTACACAAAAATGCCGCAGTTCGCTTTTGAACTGCGGCTATGTTTTTAGTCAAGTACAGGGTAAACTGCCAGTGCTCCAAGAGCCTCAGCCTTTGCCATAGCATCCTTGTATGAGAGCTCAGCGGAAGTAATGAAGCTAAGGCTGCCATCTTCACGGAAGACCTCAACTGTGCCTTCAGGCATACTTCCGTCGTCTTTTATACGGAAATACCAGCGGCAGGAGAGCTCGTCAACTGGAGCAACGAATGACTGATCCTCAGCTGGCTCCCAGGTCTGAGAAAAGACTGTGACCTTGTGCTTTACAGCCTCGATAACATCTCCAAGAACAGCGCTTGCAGTGGGGAGCTTTCCGGCGCCTCTGCCGTAGAACATTGTCTGGTCGATACCGTCACCGTATACCAGAACAGCGTTGAACACGTCATTTACGCCAGCCATGATGTTCTCATGGGGGATAAGTGTAGGCATTACAACGGGCAGGATACGTCCGTCGGGGAGCTGTCTTACGCTTGCGACCAGCTTGATAGCGCTGCCCAGTACATCAGCAGCAGCTACATCTGTCAGGTCTACCTGGGAGATACCCTTTGTGTAGACGCTTTCCGGATAAACGTGCTTGCCGAAAACCAGCGAGGAAATAATGCAGATCTTACGGCAGGCATCATGTCCTTCAACATCAGCTGTAGGATCCTTTTCAGCGTAGCCGAGCTCCTGAGCGAGCTTGAGAGCCTCGTCGAAGGGCATATTCTCATCGTACATTTTTGTGAGGATGAAGTTTGTCGTGCCGTTGAGTATACCAGCCACCTTGTCGATAGAGTTTGCAGCAAGGCAGCGGTGAAGAGGACGAATTATCGGGATAGCTCCGCCAACGCTGGCCTCAAAGAAGAAATTGCAGCTGTGTTCCTTAGCGGAAGCAAGAAGAATGTCACCCTTAGCAGCGACCAGTTCCTTATTAGATGTAGAAACGCTCTTTCCCTTGTCCAGGCAGGCCTTTACAAAGGTGAAAGCAGGCTCAACTCCGCCCATGCACTCAGCGACTGCAACGATCTCATCATCTTTAAGGATGTCGTCGAAATTCTTGGTGAACTTGTCCTTGTAAGGAGAATCAGGGAAATCTCTCAGGTCAAGGATGTATTTTATATCGATCTCGGTACCGGCACGCTTTTCGATGCTTGCCTTGTTCTTGTAGAATAGCTCAACAACGCCCGATCCTACAACACCGTGACCTAAAACTGCAATCTTAACTGACATAAATAAAAACCTCCGTAGATTATTCGGCAGAAAGGAGCTTTACCTCGAGCACGCCTTCCAGCTCATTGATTGAATTAAGGGCAGTCAGCTCATCAGGAGCTTCCTCAGTGAGCCGCAGCGAGATATTAACAGCAGCGGCGCCGTCCACAGGGATGCTCTGATTAACTGTCAGGATATTTGCGTGGAGGTCATGAAGATAAACCAGAACGCTTGACAGGACTCCCGGGCTGTCGCTCAGGAGGAGGTACATATTGACGATCCGACGGTTGAACAGCTCTTCATAGGAGAAAACGCAGTCCTTGTACTTGTAGTAGGCACTGCGGGAAATACCTATCCTTTTGCAGGCAGAGGCAAAACTCTTTTCGCCTTTACAAGCCATTAGTTTTTTCACCTCAAGGACTTTTGTGAAGACCTCGGGCAGGATATTTGCGTCAACAACGATGAGCTGCGGATTTGTGTCCATATCGGATCCCCCTGTAATTCAAAAGATCGTCCGCCAGTGGCGAACAACTGTACATTACCTATTTACTATACCACTTTTTTACGATCTTGTCAAGTGTTCGGATACAAAAACAGTAGGAATTAAGTAAATATTTTCTTTAGAAAAGAAAACTTAAAAGCAATTTGTGTAAGAGGGCGGCTGGATATAAAAAAGCGCCTCACATAATGTGAGGCGCAAATCTGTGTGCGGCAGCTGGCCGCTGGCGTCCCAAAGAGGGGTCGAACCTCCGGCCTACTGCTTAGGAGGCAGTCGCTCTATCCTACTGAGCTATTGGGACAACATATATATTTTACCATATTCTGAAATAGATTGCAAGTGCTATGATAAATTTTGCATATTTAACTTATTGCCGTCCCTATAGTGAAATCCCTTGCATTTGTGAAATTGATATGGTATAATACTTTCGTATTACTTTAAAGGAGATCGATCCCATGAGTGCCTATGTTCAGTTCAAAAAAGTCAGAAAAGTGTACAAGACAGGAGAGGTCCAGATCGAGGCCCTGAAAGACGTAAGCTTTGAGATCGGCAAGGGTGAGTTCTGCGTTATCGTAGGTGCTTCCGGTGCCGGAAAAACCACCATACTTAATATTCTTGGAGGCATGGACACATTGACCTCAGGAAGCGCTATCCTTGACGGGGAAGACATCTCTGCCATGAATAAGCGACAGCTTACAGCATACCGGCGCTATGACGTGGGATTTGTGTTCCAGTTTTATAACCTTGTGCAGAATTTGACCGCTCTTGAAAATGTGGAGCTTGCTGCACAGATCTGTCCGGATCCCCTTGATGCAGCCAGAGTTCTGGAACAGGTGGGGCTTGCTGACAGAATGCGCAATTTCCCTGCACAGCTCTCCGGCGGTGAGCAGCAGAGAGTTGCCATTGCAAGAGCTCTTGCGAAAAATCCAAAGCTGCTGCTTTGCGACGAGCCCACCGGAGCCCTGGACTACAACACCGGAAAGGCTGTATTGAAGCTGCTTCAGGACACCTGCCGCAGCACCGGTATGACGGTGGTGGTCATCACTCACAACCAGGCTATCTCAGCCATGGCCGACAGAATAATCACAGTGAAGAGCGGAACTATAGCTGATGTTCGGATAAACACCGAGATCAAAGATGTTTCCGAGATAGAGTGGTGAGCCTATGAAGAAAGCGTTAAGGAGATCCACTTTCCGGGAAATAAAAAGCACATTTGGTCGATTTATCGCAATATTCGCCATAATCGCTCTGGGTGTTGGCTTTTTTACCGGCGTGCGTATAACAACTCCGGCAATGGTGAACATGATGAACGGCTTCTTACAGGAAAATGATCTATACGACCTGCGTCTTGTCTCGACTCTTGGCTGGGAGAGGGAAGATGTTGATGCACTGAAAAGCGCCTCCATAAATACAGTGGTCGAGGGCTCGGTTTGCCTTGATGTGCTGTATGAGACCAGCTCCGGCAACGAAAGAGTTATGAAGACCCACTGCCTTCCCGGGAGCATCAACGGCATACAGCTTGTAGAGGGCAGGATGCCTCAGACCCCTCAGGAGTGTATTGCTGACAGCAAGGACGGCGGGGCGAAGATCGGAACTATTTTTCGTGTAAGCTCCGAGAACGATAAGAAGACCGCTCAGCAGCTCAAATACGATAAATTTACCGTTGTGGGAATTGCAAATTCCTCCTATTACATCAATTTTGAACGAGGCACGACCTCCATTGGCAACGGTGGGGTCAATGCGTTTATCTATCTTCCGGAGAAAGCCTTCGATACAGACGTTTATACGGATATCTTTGTGAAGCTGGGTACAGATGCGGAGATCTATTCCGATGAGTACGACAGTATCATAAAGAAGGCAGCTTCTGATTGGGAGGAGCTTGCTGAAGATCAGGCGCAGGCTCGATACGAAAGGCTTATGAGCTCAGCGGCTCAGGAGCTGGAGGACGGCCGCAATGAGCTTGAAAAGAGCCGCATCGACGGCCAAAAGGAGCTTGATTATGCAAAGTCTGAGCTCGATGACGCTAAAGCAGAGCTGGACGAAGCCAAGGAAAAGCTGGACAGCTCCGCTGCAGATATCGAAAACGGCCGCAAGGAGCTGGAGGATGCAAAAAAGAAGCTGGATGACTCAAAGTCTCAGCTGGACCAGTCCGAGAAAGAGCTCACTGACGGAGAAACACAGCTTGCCGATGGTCAGGCTCAGCTGGATCAGGCAAAAGCAGATCTTGACAAAAAAGAAACTGAGCTGAAGGGGCAGGAGGAGGCTTTTGCCGCAGCTGAGGCCGAGTTCCAGGCTCAATACGGAGCTCTATTGCCTATGGCGGATCAGCTTCCCCCGGAACAGCGCCAGGCGATCCTTGCAGGCAAAGCTCAGCTCGACAGCAGCCGTGAACAGCTTACCGACGCCAGAAACCAGCTTGAGGCCGGCAAGGCAGAGATAGCTGCACAGCAGCAGATTTTAGAGCAAACCAAGACCGAACTGGAGCAGGGCAGACGTGAGTATGAAGAAGGCCTAAAACAGTATCAGTGCGGTCAAAAGGAGTACGAAAGCTCAAAGGCTGAGTTCGATAAAGGAGTAAAGGAATATGAGGACGGCCTGAAAGAGTATGAGGACGGTTTGGCTGAGTATAACAGCGGGCTCGAAGAATACGAGAACGGCGTTGCGGAATTCAACGAAAAGATAGCAGATGCAGAGCAGGAGCTGGCTGAAGCTGAGGAGGAGATCGCAGATATCAAGTCTCCTGATGTATACGTCCTTGACCGAAACACGAATATCGGCTATGCCTGTTTTGAGAGCGACTCTCAGATTGTGGAGCAGGTTGCGAGAGTTTTCCCCATATTCTTCATTCTTGTAGCCGCACTGGTCTGTATGACAACTATGAGCCGTATGGTCGAGGAACAGAGGACTCAGATCGGTGTGTTGAAGGCATTGGGCTACTCAAATGGCTCTATCATGGGAAAATTCATGATCTACTCCGGAAGCGCATCTCTTCTTGGCTGCACTATCGGATATGCTGTGGGAACTTTCCTATTCCCGGCGATAATCTGGATGACCTATAAGCTGATGTATATACCGCTGCATATCCCTTATATGTTTGACTGGAAGCTGGCTCTTTTGAGTGTGGCGGCGTCCATGCTATGTTCGCTGGGAACTACATGGATCGCTTGCCGGGTGGAGCTCAGACAGAATTCCGCAGTTCTTATGCGGCCCAAGGCGCCTAAAGCCGGTAAGCGAGTGCTTCTGGAAAGGATCCCATTTATTTGGAACAGATTAAGATTCCTGCACAAGGTCTCTATCCGCAATATCCTGCGCTACAAAGGGCGTTTCTTCATGATGATCGTGGGTATCGGCGGCTGTACAGCTCTCCTGCTGACAGGCTTTGGACTGAAGGACTCGATCGCAGGTTTTGCCGAAATGCAGTACGGTCAAGTTCAGATTGCAGATGCATCGCTGAACTGCAAGACTACAGACGACGGAAAGCTGCCGGATAAGCTGCTTGCTGCTCTAGAGGAGAACAGCTCCGGCTATATGCCCCTTTACACCGGCTCCTGGGATCTTCTCTATGGCAATAAGGTGAAGAGCATCACTCTTATGGCCCCGGAGGATTGGACGAATATGGAGCAGTTCATGAACTTCCGCACGATGGAAGGGGAGAAGCTGCCTTCTCCCGGTATGGGCGAAGCTCTCGTTAGCCACAGCGTTGCGGACCGCTACGGCGCTAAAGTGGGGTCAGAGATAGTTCTGCGAAACGAAGAGCTCGAAGAGCTGCACCTGAGAGTCACCGGTGTTTTTGAAAACCACGTTTACAACTACATTTTTGTTTCCTCACAGACTCTTGACGATCAGTTGGACAATGGCACACGCTATAACAGCGCCTATGTGAATTTCCCGGAAAACAGCGACGTATCTAAGTCGGCGGCTTCAATCTCAAAGCTCTCGGATGTAACAGGGATGACTCTTTTCAGCGACCTGAGCCAGCGCCTTGGAAAAATGATGAGCAGCCTTGACTATATCGTCCTGCTGATCATAGTTTGTGCCGCAGGCCTTGCATTCGTCGTGATCTACAACTTGACCAACATAAACATAACTGAGCGCACCCGTGAGATTGCAACTATCAAGGTACTGGGATTTTTCCGCCGTGAGACCTCAGCTTATGTCCTTAGAGAAAACCTTGTCCTGACCGGAGCAGGAGCTATTGCGGGACTGATTCTGGGGATATTCCTGCACAGATTCGTAATGGATCAGATCGTGGTGGATATGGTGGATTTTCGTGTGAAGATCCTTCCGCTGAGCTTCGTGCTGAGCATTGTTTTGACATTTGTGTTCAATATCATCGTTGATCTTTTCATGGAGCTAAAGCTGGAAAAGATCAATATGGCCGAATCATTGAAATCAGTTGATTAAGGAGAGAAAATGACAAATTACGACGACATTATCGGACTTCCTCATCATGTTTCGGAAACCAGAGAGCCCATGACTATGGAGGAGAGAGCCGGTCAGTTTGCACCCTTTGCTGCGCTGACTGGATACGAGGACGAGGTGGCAGAGGCCGGCCGGCCTACCGGCGGAAGGCTTGAGCCTGACGAGGACAGAATGTCCAAGATTGACGGCTGCCTGCAATTCCTAACTGAATCGGCTCCGGCACGGCCTTATACTGTGATCACCTACTTCCAAGAGGATCAACTGAAGGAGGGCGGCGCTTACGTTATTGCCGAAGGTGAATTCAAGTACATCGAAGAGGAGAGCCATTCGGTAGTTCTTGTGGACGGAACAAAGATACCCATTGAGGATATCTATGACATTGCCGCTCAAGGGCTCATATCTTAGATACGGGAAAAGATAAGTATGCGTGATGTCCATTGGGCAGCATATACTGGAATTTAACAGAAAGCAAAACGGCTGGGAGATCTCTCGGCCGCTTTGCTATTTGTTGACATTACTGCGGAATTGTGCTAAAATTAGAAAAAAGTGTGCGGCCTGAAAACGCACAGATCGGGGAAGATCATGGGAAAGATCGCTATACTTATGCCGGAGATCATAAGTCATCAGGACTATGAGCTGCTCAGCGGAGTATACTCTCAGGCTAAACGGCTCGGCTACGACCTGATAGTGCTTACCGGGGTACTGAATTCTCAGCGAGAGCTGCGCTATGACAGCTATATCGCCGGACTTGAAAATATCTATTCGCTTGTATGTATGTGCCGTTTTGACGGTATTATCTATGCTGCTGAACGTTTCCGCACTCCGGAGCTGAAAGAAAAGATCATCAGCTATCTTAGGCAAACTGATGCGCCCTGCATAGTGCTGGGCGACGAGCTGAAGGACTTCACCTCGCTGTATGCAAACGAGTATGACAGCGTTTTTGACCTTACCACTCATCTTATCAAAGCCCACGGCTGCAAAAAGCTGTACTGCATAACAGGCGTTCCGGAACATCGATCATCTCAGGAGCGGCTTAGGGCATTTACTGACGCTTGTTCTGAAAACGGCGTGACTGTTACTGAGGACGACGTTTTCTACGGCTATTTCTGGAAGGACGTTCCAACGAAGATCGGTGAGGATATCGCCTGCGGACGAATAGAAAAACCAGATGGTATAGTTTGCACAAGCGACATAATGGCTGTTGCACTCATAGAGTCTCTTAAAGAGCACGGCGTGAGGGTACCGGAGGATATTGCGGTGACGGGGTTTGACGGCGGCCTTGAGGCGATCATGAACGAGCCGTCAATCACTACTGTGTGCGGAAGAGACAAGCAGTTTGGCTCAAATGCAATGCTCACGCTGCACAACTTGATCACCGGGGGCTCCGAGCCCGTCCAGCGCTGTCAGAGCATTTATTTCGGCAGGAGCTGCGGCTGTTCGTATGAGCGGATCGCCGAGTCTAATCCAAGAGAAGGATCTGCACTCAGCTACCTAAAGCGAAAGTTCAGCCACATAATCGAATCACGTCCGTTTATTGCTACCGATCATATCCACAGTATGTCCAGATCATCGACTTTGCAGGAGCTTTCTGACTCTATCAGCAGCGTTGCTCATATGATCAGAGATTGGGATCGGCTGGATGTATGCCTGTGCAGCGATTGGCGTGCAGATATAGATAACCCGGATAAATTTAGGCAGTACGGCTTCTCCGACGAGATGTTCATGCTTCTTTCAAAGCGCCGTGGCAGCAATGAGAGGGCCATGTACAGCTTCCCCACACGTTCACTTTTGCCTGCACTCAATGCTCCACACGACCCGCATCTGATCGTGATGACATCTCTTCACTGTGACGGTCAGATACTAGGCTTCTGTTCCATTGGTTATACAGATCCTAAGGACATCGAAATCGATGAGTACCTCATCAGCTTTTGCGATTCGATCTCCAGTGCTTTGATATCACTGCAAAAGAAAATGTACGCAAAGCATTTCAGTGAGCAGTTCTCAAAGCTCTCTGTGGCAGACCCCATCAGCGGAATGCTCAATAAACGAGGCTTCATGATACATCTTCCGGAGATCCTCAGCAGGAACAGATACAGCGGCACACGGAGCTTTCTGCTGCTTATCACTTATTATCCGGACGAGTTCGCACTGGGCGACCCATCGAACGTGATAGCGGATATCATTCGCAACGCCTGCGGAAACAGCCTTTGTGCCCGTATACAGGACAAGATCTATTCCGTGCTGCTCTCAGTAAGCAGCGACGGACAGCCGGATCAAATAGCCGAGGAACTGATACTGAGCATTGAAAACAGTATGCGGACGAGGTTTGCGGTGACGGATACAGTAAGTCTTCCTGAATTTATCACCGAGACCTCCGAGATCACCGACTACGAGATGTCCATAATAGATGAGCAGCTCAGCTCGTGTATCAGTGCATTATCTGACAAGAAGACCGCTGCTCAGAACAATTTTATCGACTATCGTGAACAGCTCTACCATATTCGGAGAAATATCCTTTCACAGCCCCAGCTTGAGTGGGAGATACCTGAACTTGCAAAGGAGATGGCAATTAGCCGCAGCCACTTCCAGAGACTTTATAAGCAGCTTTTCGGTGTAACTGCAAAAGATGACATGATCAGCGCCAGGATCAAGCGTGCTATGCAGCTTCTCGCAAACACAGATATGCGCATACAAGAGGTGGCTGAGCAGTGCGGCTACAATAATGAGAGCCACTTCATGCGGCAGTTCAAAGATAAATGCGGCATGACGGCAGCGCAATACAGAAAAACGAACAAATAACTAAAAGGGAGCCGCTGGGCTCCCTTTTTGAATAGATTGGATCTTTAGTCGATAGCTGCAAATGCCTGCTTCAGATCGTCGAGAATGTCGTCGATATTCTCAAGGCCAACAGAGAAGCGGATCATTCCGCCGTTGATACCTGCTGCAACAAGCTGCTCATCTGTGAGCTGACGGTGTGTTGCGCTTGCAGGGTGAAGCACACAAGTTCTAATATCTGCAACGTGTACCTCATTTGATGCCAGCTTCAGAGCATCCATGAACTTGACAGCAGTGCTTCTGCCGCCCTTGATAACGAATGAGATAACTCCGCTGCATCCGTTTGGAAGGTACTTCTGAGCAAGCTCGTGGTAAGGACTGCTTGCCAGGCCAGGGTAGTTTACTGACTCAACATGAGGATTAGCTTCAAGGAACTCAGAAATGATCTTAGCATTCTCGCAATACTGCTTCATTCTAACAGCAAGAGTCTCCAGGCCAAGGTTGAGATAGAATGCAGACTGTGCTGAAGGATAGCAGCCGAAATCTCTCATGAGCTGCATTCTTGCCTTAACGATATATGCAGCCTTACCGTATGCCTTTGTGTAGATAGTGCCGTGATAGCTCTCATCAGGCTCTGTGAACTCAGGGAACTTACCGTTTGCCCAGTTGAAAGTACCTGCATCTACGATCACACCGCCCACCTGAACAGCATGGCCGTCCATGTACTTAGATGTGGAGTGGACAACGATGTCTGCGCCGTGCTCGATAGGACGGCAAAGGATAGGTGTGGGGAAGGTGTTGTCCACGATAAGAGGAACATTGTTCTCGTGTGCGATCTTAGCGAATTTTTCGATGTCGAATACTGTCAGTGCAGGGTTAGCGATAGTCTCGCCGAAAACTGCCTTGGTGTTGGGCTTAAATGCTGCACGGATCTCATCCTCAGAAGCATCAGGATCTACAAAGATAGTTTCGATGCCCAGCTTTTTGAAGGTAACTGCAAAGAGATTGATAGTTCCTCCGTAGATAGTTGTAGTGGAAATGATGCTGTCTCCAGCCTGGCAGATGTTCAGGATAGAGCAAAGAGAAGCAGCCTGTCCGCTGGAGGTACACATTGCACCGATACCGCCCTCGAGGGCTGCGATCTTGTCTTCGACAGCCATAACAGTGGGATTTTCAAATCTTGAGTAGATAAGGCTCTTGGTGGGATCGTCAAAAACGGCAGCAACATCGTCTGTTGAGTCGTAAACGTAAGTAGTGCTCTGAACGATAGGCACTACTCTAGGTTCTGTGTTCTTAGGTGTATAGCCTGCATGGAGGCATTTTGTTTCAAGCTTCATGTTATATTTCTCCTTTGTCAAAAATTTACTGTAATACAATTATACTATAGCTGGCAATAAAAATCAATACCAGAACCATTAACAATGTTCTATATCTTGTAATAGTTTCATTCTATAACTTGTGCAGACTGACGTTTCTGCACCTATAACTGTTACTATATATAGAGTGTTTTGCTCTTGACAACCTACTATCAATGTGCTATAATCATATCGTAAAATCTAAAAAGTATCCGGAACTGAGGGAAGGCGGTGCGAATCCGCCGCAGCAGTCACTACCGTGTGGAGCTTTTCCAAGTCGGGCCGCTCGCCGGATATCTGCGGTTTTTACGTTTTTGGACAATGAAAAACGTTAGCCTGAAACCGAGTCCTCAAGAGGGCTCCCTTTCTCACGCTTTTTCTTACCTAAGGAGGAAGCGTGTTTTTGTTGTCACATCAATTTTTTAAAGGAGATCGGTTTTTATGAAAAAGCTCATCAGCACTATCTCTGCAATGGCATTCATCTGCTCTGCTGCCTGTGTTATGACTGCAAATGCTGAGGACAAAACTACTGTAAGCGTAACTATCGCTAACGGAGATCTTGCTCTTACCCAGGAGCAGATCCAGGTCACTGACATCGACAACGACGGTGCTCTTACTATAAACGATGCTCTTTACCTGGCTCATGAGGCTAAGTACGAGGGCGGAGCACAGGCAGGCTACAAGGCCACAGTTGGACAGTGGGGACTGGGCCTGGACAAGCTCTGGGGCGTTACCAACGGCGGCAGCTACGGCTACTATGTGAACGATGTGGCTTCCATGGGACTTACAGATCCTGTTAAGGACGGCGACAATGTTTACGCTTTTGTTTACACTGATACTCAGGGCTTCTCTGATGCTTACAGCTACTTCAACGTGAAGAGCGCTGAGACTGAGAAGGGTGAGGCTCTTGAGCTTACACTGAACAAGCTCTCATGGGGCTCTGACGGATCAACTGTTTCTTCTCCCGTTGAGGGCGCTTCTATCACTGTAAACGGCGAGGCTACTGAGCTGAAGACTGATGCTGACGGAAAGGTTTCTGTTACTCTTGACAAGGCTGGTCAGAGCATTATCAGCGCAAAGGCTCCCGAGGGTATTCGTCTTGCTCCTCCTGTTGCTGTTGTTCAGGTAAACGGTGAGGAAGAGCCTACAGAGGCTCCCACAGAGGCGCCTACAGAAGCTCCAGAAACAACTACTGAAGAGGCCGCAACGACCACTACCACCACCACAACAGTAACTTCCACTGCCAAAACAACTAAGAATGCAGGAAACAGCTCTCCCAAGACAGGCGATGCCGGCACAGCTGCTTCATTTGCATTTATGGGCGCTTCCGTATTTGCTGCATTTGCACTGAGAAAGAGAAATGAGAAGTAAGGTAATAGCAGCCCCGCTTTGCCTTTTCATCACGCTGCTGATCTCGCTGAGTTTTCTTCCGATGCGAGCAGCAGGTCAAGAGTATACCGTCGATGAGGTCAATAGCCTGATCGACGGTATAGTCGCATATAAGCTAGGTGGATCGGGATCTGCGGATGTTCAGGATTGGATAGACGGTGAGCTTTCCGGAACAGCCGGACAGGGCTCAGAATGGTACGTTATCGCTCTTAGTCAGAGCGGCTACAGCTCTTTTTCTTCATACGAAGCTGCGCTGAAAAGCTATCTTTCGGCTAATGATGTTTCTTCGGCGACATCCAGAGAGAAATTCGCCCTTACACTGTCTGCCTCAGGAAGCTCGGACAAGTATATTTCCGACATTCTTGACAGCTCGATCGGACAGCAGGGGATAATGAGCTGGATCTACGGCCTGCACGTCCTCAATAATGGCTATACCTGCCAGAATTATGATACCGGCTCCTGCGTGGGAACGCTGCTTTCCTTGCAGTATGATGACGGCGGCTGGGCTCTGTTCGGAGGATCCGGCGATATAGATGTTACCGCAATGGTGATCCAGGCGCTTGCGCCCCATTATCCTTATAGCGGCGATGTTCAGACTGCTGTTGACCGAGGTTTGGATTTTCTTTCCGAAAGACAAATGGATGACGGCGGCTATGAGAGCTTCGGCTCACCTAACCCTGAGAGCACCGCACAGGTATTGACGGCACTTTCTGCACTGGGCATAGATTGTCAGCAGGACGACCGTTTTATCAAGAACGGCTGTACACTTATTGACGGTATCAATATGTACAGGCTCTCAGACGGCAGCTTTTGCCATAATATCGGCGGAGGATCCAACGAATCTGCCACAGTCCAGTCCTACTACTCTCTTATTGCTTACAGAAGAACTCTCAACGGCCAGGGACCCTTGCTTGTTTTAGACAACGCAAGACCGGTAGAGTATACTCCGGCGCAGAAAGAGGATCCTACAGAATCCAGCAGCGGAAACAGCTCAGGTGATGGGCAGGTCCAAGAGGGAACTATCCCAGAGGACGGTGGTCTAAGTCAAATGGGTATCAGCCCCGGAGTTCATCATGTCGTTCCCAGCGGCGGACGTACTACAGCGCCCTTTGTGAAGGGAACTATCTCCACCCTCACAACGGCAGCTCCCTCAGCTACCGCCGGCGCAAAAAAGACTGACAGCTCTGGCAGCACTTTAGACGACCTTGAAATGGACAACTCAGATGCAACGGTAACGGTTTCCTCCGGCACCACAACTGTGTCTAAGACTCAGGCTACAGGCAAGGATAAGATCTCCGGAACGAAAAAGGGCAGCTATAAGCCCAAGGTCATCATTATCATTGTCGGAGCCGGACTTCTGCTTTCACTGCTGATCTTTGCGCTTGGCAAGAGGAACTACAAGAACTTCATTTTCGTTGGTCTTGCAGTCGCAGCAGCTATCGCAATAGTTCTCCTGACCGATATAAGATCACCCGATGACTATTACAGCGGTGAAGCGACACATAAGGAAAACTCCATTGGAACGGTAACATTGGAGATACGGTGCGATACGGCTGTAGGAAAGCTGGATGCCGACTATATCCCTGAAGACGGAACTGTCCTTCCGGAAACGACCTTTGAGATAACCGAAGGAGAAACAGTTTTTGATATTCTCATGGAAGCCGCTCAGACCTACGACATTCAGGTGGAGAATTCAGGAGGCTCTGGAAACGCCCACGGAATGGTCTATATCGCAGGAATAAACTACCTTTACGAGTACGCACTGGGTGATCTGTCGGGCTGGGTATACCATGTCAACGGCATCTCTCCCTCCAGGGGCTGCGGTGATTATACCCTCACTCCCGGAGACAAGATAGAATGGCTGTACACCTGCGACCTTGGCCGTGATCTCAATGAGGTGTATGAGGAATGAGGAGCTTTTCTGACTACCACCCTATAGTTATAGCTGTTTGGTTTTTCAGTGTCACAGGCGTTGCAATGTTTTGTGATCATCCTCCGCTAATGGCGATCGCTCTTTGCGGAGGAGTCCTGTTTTTTGGAGTCAGGAACGGTCTATCCCACGGCAGGACACATCTATATTTTGGACTGTTATTTGCAGTTTTAGCTCTGGCTAATCCGCTGATCTCCCATAATGGCAAGACGGTGCTGTTTGTTCTTGACCACAACCCGATCACACTGGAGGCTGTGCTTTACGGACTAAATTCTGCTGCAATGATCGTTGGCGTGCTGTATTTTTTTCGCTCGTTTTCGCAGATCATGACCAGCGAAAAGCTGCTTTGCATAACCGGAGCTCTTTCTCCTAAGCTGTCTCTGGTGCTTTCGATGGCGCTCAGATCTGTACCCATGTTCGGTAAGCAGTCCAGAAAAATAGCCGATTCCCAAAAGGCTATGGGGCTTTTCAGCGAGGATAACATTATTGATGATATTCGTGGCAGAATGAGGATCTTCTCGATACTGTTGACCTGGGCATTGGAAAACGGCATCGTTACAGCAGACAGCATGGCTGCCAGGGGATACGGTACAGGACGGCGCACTCAAATGAGGAGAGCAAGATTTTTTGCAGCTGACTGGCTGTTCCTTGGCCTGACGATTGGACTTGTTGGCTTATGTTCAGCCGCAGTAGGAGCAGGTCGCCTGAAGTTTGAATTTTATCCCCAGCTAAGAGCAGCCTCTCCGGGCTTTCTTGGTATAGCTGGGATCTTCGCATATGCAGTCCTAGTAATGCTGCCAATGATCAATGAAACGGGGGTGAAGCTGAAATGGAAACGCTTGATGTCAGAGATCTGACCTTCACCTATCCCTTGTGTAATGCACCTGCGGTCTCGAATGTCTCTTTTAAGGTGGAGAAGGGAACGTTCAACGTTCTTTGCGGTGCTACTGGAAGCGGAAAATCCACCCTTCTTAGGCTTTTGAAAAGGGAGATAGCTCCTCTTGGGAAAAAAAACGGACAGGTGTTTTTCTGCGGAACTGATATAGATAGTCTTGACGATAGAAAAGCAGCTGCAAGCATTGGATTTGTTATGCAGCGGCCTGAGCAGCAGATAGTCACTGATAAAGTGTGGCATGAGCTGGCCTTCGGACTGGAAAATCTAGGCATAGCCTCGGCGGAGATCTCACGAAGAACTGCGGAGGTCGCCAGCTTTTTCGGCATAGGGCCATGGTACGAAAAGGAGACCTCGGAGCTTTCAGGCGGCCAGAAACAGCTTCTGTCCCTGGCTTCGGTTTTGGCAATGCAGCCAGAGCTTCTGATCCTGGACGAGCCCACTGCGCAGCTAGACCCGATCGCTGCCTCGGAATTCATCTCTGCTCTGAAAAAGCTCAACAGTGAGCTTGGGCTGACGATTATCCTGGCTGAGCATCGGCTTGAAGAGGTCGTGCCTATATGTGACAGGCTCCTTGTAATGGAAAAGGGAAGTCTGATCGCAGACAGACAACCCAGGCAAGTGATCGCAGGTCTTGCGTCCAAGCCTGAGATCCTTTGCGGAATGCCGGCAGCTTCGAGATTGTTTACTCAGCTCGGAGGAAAAGGCGAGTGCCCTTTGACAATAAGAGAGGGACGTGAGTTCCTGGAGAAGACCATTTCCGGCCAGATCCAGCGGCTGAACAGATCTGAGACTCTTGTTGCCGGAGAGAAGGCACTTGAGTTTAATAGTGTTTTCTTCCGTTACAGCAAGAGCTCACCGGACGTATTGTGCGGACTCGACTTTTCTGTTAATACAGGCGAGATCTTCTGCATTCTGGGAGGGAACGGCTCCGGAAAGACCACCTCTCTTTCAGCGGCAGCCGGTCTGATCAAGCCCTACGCCGGTACGATAAAGGTCTTCGGCAAGAAATTGAAGGAGTACAAAAATCGTAGCCTTTACCGGAATTGCCTGGCTATGCTCCCACAGGACGTTCAAACGGTGTTTCTGAAGAACACGCTTCGTGAGGAGCTTTCAGATGTAAGCTGTGATCCTAAGTCGCTGCCCTATGATATAACTCACCTGCTGGACAAACACCCATACGACCTATCCGGCGGAGAGCAGCAGCTTGCGGCTATGGCGAAGGTGCTTGCCGCTCACCCGAAGCTGCTTCTTCTTGACGAGCCCACAAAAGGCCTGGATCCAGCCTCAAAGAGTAAGATCATTGAGGTCATAAAGCGATTAAAGGAAAACGGTGTGACGGTTTGTATCGTTACTCATGATGTGGAATTTGCGGCCTCCTGCGCCGACCGCTGTGCAATGTTTTTTGCAGGAAGGATAGTTTCCATAGCTCCTCCAAACTCATTTTTTTCGGCAAACACCTTCTATACAACGGCTATCAGCCGCATGACACGGGGGATCTTCCAAAATGCTGTGACTATTGATGACGCTCTGGAGCTTTGCCAAAGGAACGGAGGCTGCTCATGATACTGATCCGAAGCAAGACCATGCGCAGCGCAATTAAGGTAGCTGTTCCATTTGTGATATTGCCGCTGCTAACTATCGCCGGAGCCGTTGTCTTTGATCAAAAAAAGCACATCATAATTTCCATGGCAGTCGCATTCTTTGCCCTTTTGCTTTTTGCAGCCGGCTTCGAGAAGCGCTCCACAGGCACTAGGCGAATGGTGATAGTTGCTGTGATGACGGCTCTTTGCTTTGCCGGAAGATTCATACCTTTTCTCAAGCCCATCATGGCGCTAACTATCATTTCAGCCCTGTATTTAGGGGGAGAAGCAGGTTTCCTTGTGGGAGCTCTGGCTGCTGTCCTGTCAAATTTTTATTTCGGCCAAGGCCCCTGGACAGCCTTTCAAATGCTGGCCTGGGGATCTGCCGGACTGTTTGCCGGGGCTCTGGCGGAGCCATTGAAGCGCAGCAAGCCTCTTCTTCTGTTTTACGGAGCTCTGTCAGGAATGCTCTACTCATTCATCATGGACATCTGGACTGTTCTTTGGTATGCAGAGGGCTTTAGCTGGAAGCTCTATCAAAGCGCACTGATCACAGCTATTCCATACACGCTGTCATATATGGTGTCAAACGTGCTGTTTTTGCTGATACTCAGCAAGCCTATCGGCGATAAGCTAGCCAGGATAAAGATCAAATACGGCATATAGATCTCCTTTCAGACTTCCTGAGAGGAGATTTTTCTCTAAATACAGCCTTTTGCAATGAATTTCACAAGCGTATTGCAATTTTGGCGGAATTGTGATATAATATTGTTATCTTAGCAATGAGGTGAACAAAAACATATGGATTTTGACGCTATTGACAGGGATTATTGCTACGATGGCCCGCTTGGGGCACAATATTCAAAGGATAAGACGGTATTCAGGGTCTGGGCACCTTGTGCTGAGGACGCTGTACTTAAACTCTATCCTGACTGCGTCACATGGGATCCTTCACTGGTCTGTCCCATGAAGAACAATAATGGAGTCTGGGAAGCCGAGGCGGAAGGGGACCTCCACGGCGTTTACTACTCCTACACTATCACTTATAACGGTGTTTCAAGGGAAACTATCGACATCTACGCCAGATCTTCGGGAGTCAACGGATACCGAGGCATGGTGCTTGATTTTTCCAGAACAGATCCCGAGGGTTGGGGAGATAGCCAGAGGGTGAAGCTAGAGAATTACACAGATGCTGTTATCTATGAGCTCCATGTAAGGGATTTCTCCGCTGATACAGCAGGAACCTTCACAAATAGGGGCAAATTCCTCGCATTTACCGAGGAGAACGTAACGAATAGCTACGGTGACGTTATTGGACTGGACTATATTGCTTCTCTTGGAGTGACACATATCCACCTGCTGCCGGTATTCGATTTTGAAACTGTCGATGAGGGCAGTGACCATCCCGCATATAACTGGGGCTACGATCCCATGAATTACAACGCTCTGGAGGGAAGCTATTCCTCCAATTCCTTTGACGGCTCCACCAGAGTCAAGGAGTTCAAGGAGCTTGTTCTTGCGGCTCACAAGAGGGGACTGGGCGTCATCATGGATGTGGTGTATAACCACACCTACTCTACTGACAACTCCTGCTTCACAAAAACTTTCCCGGAGTATTACTACCGCCAGGCAAACGGCGGATATTCAAACGGATCTGGCTGTGGTAACGAGTTTGCTTCTGAGCGTAAAATGGCGAGCCGCTATATCATCGACAGCCTTTGCTGGCTCTGCACCGAGTATAAGCTGGACGGCTTCCGTTTCGACCTTATGGGGCTTCTGGACATCGAAACTATCAACGAGGCCGCTCGCCGACTTAGAGAGATCGATCCTGATATCATCCTCTATGGCGAGGGCTGGACAGGCGGCGCTTCTGCGCTTGACGAAAGCCTTAGAGCTGTCCGTGGGAACGTTCGCAGGATCCCGGAGTATGCTGTTTTCTCAGATGAGTTCAGAGACATCGTTAAGGGAAATGTTTTCGATGACCGAAATACCGGCTATATCAATGGCGGACACGGCTGGTCTGGCGAGGCTGTAAGAACTGCAATGTGCGGAGGTATCTATCATCCTCAGCTCAGCAGACCTCTTGAGCACTGTATAACTGATTCGCCATGCCAGACGGTAAATTATGTGGAAGCTCACGACAATCTCACATTCTGTGATAAACTTAGACTTTCCATGCCGTCAGCTTCTGAGCATGAGATCTACACTGCTGATAAGCTGGGAGCTGCTCTGGTGTTCTTCTCTCAGGGCATACCCTTTATGCAGGCCGGTCAGGAATTCCTCCGTAGCAAGCCACTGCCCCACGGCGGATTTGAGCACAACAGCTACAATTCCCCGGATATGATAAACAGCATCAAGTGGGATCAGCTTCGTATAAACCGTCCTCTTGTGCTCTATTACAAGGGACTTATCGCCATAAGGAAAAAATTCCCGGAGTTCCGCTTGAGCACAGGCGACCAGATCCGCAGTCAGGTGTCCTTCGAGGATCTTGGCGAGGGAGCATTTATCGCAAGGATAGGACGTTTCACACTTGTGGTCAATCCTTTCTGGCATGATATCAGATTTAAGGCCAGCGGAATGGTCTACGCTGATAAGGACTATGCTTCTACCGAGCCTCTTTATCGAGTGACCGGCGATGTAGTCTGTCGAAGGAGAGGAATAATGCTGATCATGAACGAAGGCGAAACTGAATAAAAAACGAGACCCGAAAGCGGCTGATATGCGGCTTTCGGGTCTTTTTCATATATTCTTGCTTCTAAGAAAACCCGTGAAGATCCCTACGATCTTGTCTGGTATCTTAGTGTACATCATATGGTTTTCGTCTAAAAGATGGATCTCAGCTCCGCATTTTTCAGCGTAGTCCTTGGCTGCCTGCTGCCAGGTGAGAGCCTTTACAGGAGACCTCATATTGCTGACAAGAAAACAGGCCGGACAACTCAGATAACCAGTACCTTCAGCTTTAGCTGCGTTTTCCTCAGCTAAAATGGACTCCTCGAAGACTGCTTCACTGGCGATATTCTTGTAGTAAGTGTCTTCGTAAAATCTTTTTTCTTCCATAGTCAACGCATTACCGCTCAGAAGGCCGGAAGCATTGACGGTTTTGTTTCTAAGTAGCTTGTCCAAAAGGCCACGTTTTGCAATTCTCTGCATAAGTTTTCGTGTTTTGTCCACCATAACGACCTTTTTTGAATGTGGAATCTGAGCAGCCTGTGCTTTCATCATATTTGGAAAGCCCATGTCCAGTCCCAGAACAGCAGCAACTTCGTCGGGAAAGGTATTAGCCCACCAAATAGCCTCAAACCCAGAGTAGGAATGGGGAACGAGGACATAAGGCGGCTGGATCCCGGCGGCCTTAAGTGCGGCACGGCTTTCATTTACTAGGTTATCAACGCTTCTTTTAGTCGTAGCTTTTCCGCTGGAGCCATAGCCGGCTTTTTCTACTACAGCGATCCTGTAGTCCGCAGACATTTTTCGGTAGATCGGGCTATATTCCAGCACAGGGCAGCCCACTCCTGAGCCAGCCATAAAGACCAGAGTTACATTTCCATTTCCCTCAGTGTAAACATTAAGCTCAGTTTCACCGACTTTAATGAGTTTTCCGTACTTGTTCATCGAGAGCATCCTTTCTTACTTTGGTATGCGTCAGTTCAGCAAATCAGTTGTATTTCGTCCAGGTATTCTCAGCAATATCGTATGACCAAACATCCTTTAGGCCGTACTTTTCTATCCATTTGCCCATAGCTTCTGAGTAAGCCTCCTCACCGTGAACGGGGCTCATGTGAGACCATTCCGGCGGGAACTGGCCCGAATGTCCGTTTATGCACCAAATATCGTACTTGTATGCAATCTCCCAGGCGGTGAGCTGGTAGTCCTTGTCGTCGTAGAGGGAGGGCTCTTCGGAGGAATCGGTGATGAACATGATCTTGCATTCATCCGGAGGAGCGGCAGCTGCATTTGTGATCTTAACAGCATCGTGGATATTCCACAGGCTCCTTGCGCCAACTGAAAGAGTGTTCTCTACGATCAGCCATAGGGAGAGAGCGGTCAGCAGAATGGCTCTGCTTCTTCTGCGCATTTTGATCTTGGGAACTGCTCTGTCGATGAATACAGCTGTTAGAATTCCCACAGGCAGAGTCAGGAACATATTGAAACGTGCGATCGCACGGAGTCCAGATGCTCCGGGAACGTAGTAGAAGAAGAACTTCCATATACTGTGGCCGTGGAATTTGAATATTGAAGCGAAACAGCAGAGAACTCCAAGAGCGGCTGCCCAGTAGAAGACCTCAGTAAAGTCAGAAGCTTTTGCACGCTTGTCCAGCTTCTTGGGTGCGTTGACCCTCAGGAAAACGACAGCTGCGATGAAAAGAAGCATCGTCACCAGGGGGAAGCCTGTTCTAAGCTCGCCTGCATAGTAACCCGACAGCTTGAAATAAGGCCCCTGCATGAAAGCACCGTAAACGATATTGAACGGTCCTACGTTGAAATAATCTCTCCAAGTGGGAAGAACAAGAATGACCGTTTCCCAGTCCCAGCCGCCGCTTTGCTTGAGAGTCGGCAGGTAGATCTTGATGAATGGGAACATGATCGCACAGCCGTATATAACGTAAAGGATCGTCTCGCCGATGTGCTTGCGGATAAAGCCGCCGATCGCTTTGAACGGGTGTGCTTTCCTCAGACAAAGAACGATCATGTAAGCGATAACAGTGAAAACTGCATAAAGCAGGAAATAGTATGCGTTGTAGAAGCTGGTGTAGAAGACCAGAGCAAGAATGGATATTGCGCCAAGTCCGCAAAGGATCCGCTTTTTTCCGTTTTGCTGAATGTTCTCAAAGAAGCTCCAAAGCAGCAGGAACATCAGCGGGAACAGACAAACTGCCAGCATCTGATTGTGCCAAGTTTTAGTAGAAAGAGAGCTTGCATAACAGAATACGATCGTTCCGATAACAGTTGCATAGGGCTTTAGCTTCATTTTTTTATCCAGAAGGGCAACTGTAGAAGCCGTACCGGTCAAGTGGATCAGAATGAGACCGATCTTGTTTGCCATGAACATGGAAACGCCCAAAGCTCTAAGGATACAGAATGGTATAGCCAGCGCCAGCAGCATATCCGAGTAAGAGATAGTATTGGTCACAGGATAGAAGCATCTTAGGTCGGTGAACTTCTCCTGTCCTTGCAGAAATCGGTAGTAGTGCTCAAGGATAAGGTCGATGTAGCGAGCGTCGCCGTTGCTGCCGATAAGGTTGTCATTAGTGAGGATATTGCGGAAGAAAAGCACCTCGATAAACACCACAAAGGCTGCAAAAAAGAGGATCTTCAGCAAATTGTTGCGTTTCTTTTGTGTCATGATTATCTCCTATACATTAAAATAAAATTTCTCTTATAATTATAACACAAAGCAATAGCAAATGCAAGGCATAAAATGCGAATGATAGCCAGTTCCAAACTGCACTATTTTAGTTGTAAATAGGGGAAGTATTGTGGGAGTTTCGCTGATTTTGCAAAACACACTTGAAATCAGCGGAATAAAGTCGTATAATTGAAAAGTTGAAATATTGGACAAGGAGATAATTATGGAACAGAAAGCTGTTAAACCCACCGAAACCAAGCTGAAACCAAAGCTCTTCTCTGTGATGAAGACCTACACCAAGGAGCAGTTCATCAAGGATATCATTGCCGGAATAATCGTAGCGATAATCGCACTTCCGCTGTCGATAGCCTTAGCACTGGCCTCCGGAGTAAACCCTGAACAGGGTCTCTACACAGCAATAGTCGCAGGATTTATCGTTTCCTTCCTTGGCGGAAGCCGAGTACAGATCGCAGGTCCTACCGCAGCTTTTGCAACGATCGTAGCTGGTATCGTTGCAAGCGAGGGAATGGACGGCCTGATCATATCCACTGTACTGGCTGGTATCATCCTTATCATCATGGGTCTTTGCCGCTTTGGAGCACTGATCAAGTACATTCCCGGAACTATCACTTCCGGATTTACCTTTGGTATCGCCGTAACGATCCTGCTTGGCCAGATCAAGGACTTCCTTGGCCTGACTTTCAAGCACGCTCCTATCGAAACTATCGATAAGGTCAAGGAGATATGCCTTAGCCTGGACACCATAAACTGGCAGGCGCTTTTAGTGGGAGTCATCTCTCTGGCTATACTTATCTTCTGGCCGAAAAAACTGGAGAAGATCCCGGCCTCTCTTATTGCAGTTGTTGTCTGTTCCGTGCTGGTACAGCTCACAGGGCTGAATATTAACACTATAGGCAAGCTCTACTCCATTTCAAACGATCTTCCCCATTTTACTGTGCCTGAGCTTTCTTTTGCAAGAGTAAGAGCCCTTATCCCCAATGCCTTCACTATCGCTATCCTTGCTGCTGTGGAGTCGCTTCTTTCATGCGTAGTTGCAGACGGTATGATAGGCTCAAAGCACCGCTCTAATATGGAGCTTGTTGCGCAGGGAGCAGCAAACATCGGCTCCGCATTTTTCGGAGGCATCCCCGCTACCGGAGCTATTGCAAGAACTGCCGCAAACGTCAAAAACGGCGGCCGTACACCGGTTGCCGGAATGGTCCACTCTGTGGTAGTGCTGATCACACTTGTAGCTCTCATGAAGTACGCTCAATATATCCCCATGCCGACTATCGCAGCTATCCTCTTCATTGTTGCGTATAATATGTGCGGCTGGAGGAATATCCGCAACACCGTGAAAACCGCTCCTAAGAGCGACATCGCAGTCCTTTTCACAACGCTGATCCTTACAGTTGTTTTCGACCTGGTAGTTGCTATCGGAGTGGGAATGGTAATGGCAGCTCTGCTGTTCATGAAGCGCATGGCAGACGTTACCGAGGCTCACGCTTGGGTGGATGTTGACGATGAGGACACAGATCCTGACAATATCTCGCTGAAGAAGATCCCCAGAAACACCAGGGTCTTCGAGATAAATGGCCCCATGTTCTTTGCTGCCTCTGACAAGTACAGCTACCTGCTCAGCGATAAGGACATAGACGTTCTCTGCATTAGAATGAGAAACGTTCCTGCTATAGACGCTACCGGTGTGGAGACGCTCATGGGTATCGTTAAGCGCTGTCAGCGCCATGGTGTGAAGGTAGTATTCTCTCACGTCAATGAACAGCCCATGCAGGTCATGGAGAAGGCAGGTTTCGTGGATATGGTGGGTGCAGAGAATTTCTGCGACCACATCGATACTGCTCTGGCTCGTGCTCAGGCGATCGAAGATCAGATCCAGCCGATCAAAGCATGAAAATACAAATGCTGACCCGTAAGCGATCGCCTTCGGGTCTTTTTTATAGTAAGATCTGATATCTTTCTATAGAAAAAATGTATTGTACATTTTTGGCGAAATGTGTTATTATAATTATAATTATATAAAGGAGGCGACAGCCATGAAAACAGAAGTCATAGTCAAAGTCAGAGACCGTATCGGAGTAGTCAGCGAAATAAGCGGCAAGATAAGTAGTCTTGGCATCGGGATAAACCGTCATGAAGCCAAGGTCACAACAGACCGCAGCGGAATGGCTGTTTCCATTTTCCATGCAGAGCTGGATATGACGGATCCGGGACAGCTACAGGCTCTTAGGCGAAAATGCCAGCGTATAAAGGGCTTCATCAGCTTTGCAGAGCAATAAAAAAATGAAAATGCGTTGACTTTTGCTATTTAAAGTGATATAATGAGAGTATCATTTTAGAAAGGCGTGTTTTCATGAGAATTCTCGTTGTTGGACTTGGACTTATAGGTGGCTCTCTTTGCAGAGCTCTAAAAAAATACTCTACACATACAGTTGTCGGCTCAGACATAAATAAAGATATCGAGTTTGCCGCAATGCGTGATGTGGCCATTGATGAGGTCTTTGACGGAGACTATTCCGGCTTTGATCTGGTCATCGCAGCTCTCTTCCCGGAGGCCAGCGAACGATTTTTCCGGGGAAATATCGGCAGCTTCAGCAAGGGAACTCTCCTGACTGACGTCTGTGGCATCAAGGGCGGTTTTTCAAGAAGGATAGAGGCTCTTGCAGAGGAAAACGGCCTTAGCTACATCGGACTTCACCCCATGGCCGGAAAGGAGTTCGGCGGCTATCAGAACAGCTCAGCAGACCTCTTCCAGAAGGCGAATTTTATCATCGCAGCCACAGAGAAAAGCTCAGAAACAGAGGTGGAGACCCTGCGTAAACTGGCACTTGAGATCGGCGCCGGCAAGATCGTAGTTACAACTCCCGAGGATCATGATAAGATGATCGCATATACCTCACAGCTTGCCCATATCGTTTCAAGCGCCTATGTCAAAAGTCCCGAGCTAAAGCTGGAGTGCGGATTTAGCGGCGGCAGCTTCCAGGATATGACTCGCATTGCAACCATGAATGAGCGTATGTGGACGGATCTTTTCATGCAGAACAGGGAAAATCTGCTGTTTGAGCTGGAAACTCTCATCGCAAACCTCAACAAATACAGTGAGGCTCTAAAAAAAGGCGACTCAGCCGAAATGGAAGCTCTCATCGCAGAAGGCAGGCAACTGAAGGAGGACAATCTCCGTCACCGTGTCGGCCAGCCAAACTGATCTTTCAGCCGCAGTTTAACTGCGGCTTTTGTTTTTTTGCATGATCTTTGGTCTGGATATTTGTTCAAACAGACGAAAATTGTACCTTTCTGCAACAAACAGCACCTCCTTCTGCACTTATTTGATAAGGAGGGATCACCATGAAAAAAATCGCAATTTTATTAGGGCTTATACTGCTGACTGGCTGCGGAGCTCCCCAAGAGGTAAGTGACGAGGAGATCGAAGCAGCCGAGATCATGCATGACCAGTTCCTTTACGGCCCCTACGTTGACGCCAATAACGTGGGGCACCACAAGACCAACAAAATGAAGATCGATGACGAGTTTGTGAAGGTCGGCGTTTCCTTTATCCAGCAGGAGACCTTTCCGGACAACACAGAAGGCGGAAACGAACAGTCAAAGTGTTATCTCAGTGATGTTTTCCTCAGAGACTTCTATGGTATCGAGTCAGAGGTCAACGGCGACGTCTGCACCTTCGACATCGGCCATATGCACTACACGGTCACGGACGGAAATATCCTCGGCGAAAATGAGCTGTTCGGCCAAAAGATCTACACCGCCTGTGACAGCTTCTCGTCAGATGGGTATTTCTACATGGATGAGATGCCTTTCAGGAATATCATCAGTCTTCGAAGGGTTCTTGGCTACCAGAAGGAGGGCGCAGAAAACACAAGGTGCATACTGAATTTTGGCTCATATATCGGCTATACTAAGCCTGATCCCACTTATTTCTACAGCAACGGCGCAACAACTGATACCATGGTCTATGAAGGCGGAGAGGTACTTGACAGTCTCGACGCAGAGCCCTTTGATATTACGCTGAAGGGCGAGTATGTCTACCGTGTTTACGACCCGCATCTCACTATTTATTTGGAGCGTGACGGCAAGTTCTATCCGCTGACCTGCACAGCCTCAGAACCAATGGCAATACCAGATTAAAATGTGTTTTCCTTGACAAACTACTGCTGTTAGTATATAATTGAGATGAGCAGCGATCTGCTACTCTAACTGAAAAGGAGAATAAACATGAATACTGACAGCCGTAAGGTAGTTTTGATAGGAACAGGAATGGTGGGCATGAGCTTTGCCTATGCTCTGGTAAATCAGGGCGGTATCTGCAACGAGCTCGTCCTAATCAACGTTAATAAGGAGCGTGCAAACGGCGAGGCTATGGACCTTAATCATGGACTGGCCTTCGCAAAATCAAATATGAAGATCTATGCCGGCGATTATAAGGACTGCAAGGACGCTGACATCATCGTTATCGCAGCCGGAGTTGCCCAGAAAGAGGGTGAGACCCGTCTTGACCTTCTTCAGCGCAATACAGAGGTCTTCCGCTCCATAATCGGACCCGTCGTAAAGTCAGGATTTGACGGCATTTTCCTTGTAGCCACTAACCCCGTCGACATCATGACCAGAGTCACCTATGAGCTCTCACGGTTTGGTGCTTCTCGAGTTATCGGCACAGGAACTTCCCTCGACACAGCTCGTCTGCGCTATCTGCTGGGCGATTATCTGACTGTTGACCCGAAGAATATCCACGCATACGTTATCGGCGAGCACGGTGACAGCGAATTTGTTCCTCTTTCGCAGGTGATGTTTGCTACAAAGCACATCACTGAGATGCTGGAAAGCGAGAACAATGAGTATTGCATCGAGGATATGGAGAAGATCGAGGAACAGGTGCGCACTGCCGCCTATAAGATCATCGAGGCCAAACGTGCGACCTACTACGGTATCGGAATGGCTATAACTCGCATCGTAAAGGCTATCCTGGGCGATGAGAACAGCGTTCTGACGGTTTCTGCGAAGCTCTGCGGCGAATACGACAGCAGGAACGTCTTCATCGGAGTTCCCTGTATCATAGGCAGAAACGGCATCAAGGAGATCGTTGAGCTGTCTCTGACTGATGAAGAGAAGTCAAAATTCAAGAATTCAGTCGATGTACTGGAGAGCAATTTCCAAGGCTTAAAACTTTGATACAGCAGCATCTGCCGACATTTTGCCGGCAGTCTTTTTTGCCTGAATATTGACAAAGCAGCAGTTTCGTAGTACAATAAAGATGTATTCTGCATTTGCAGAAAATCACGTTTTAAAGAGGAAACAAGATGCATAAGGAATTTTTAATGGGAAATGCGGCTATCGCTCGGGGAGCTATCGCTGCGGGACTGAATTTGGTCTCCGGCTATCCCGGCACGCCCTCAACTGAGGTGCTTGAAACTGCCGCAAAGAGCAATAACGGCTCCCTTTATGTGGAGTGGTCTGTTAACGAAAAGGCCGCTTTGGAGCTGGGAGCAGGTGCTGCTTACTGCGGCGCCCGTTCAATGGTGACAATGAAGCAGGTGGGACTGAACGTAGCCTCTGACCCCCTGATGAGCCTTGCCTACATAGGCGTAAAGGGCGGAATGGTCATCCTTGTGGCTGACGACCCGGGACCGATCTCCTCTCAGACCGAGCAGGATACCCGTCATTTTGCCTCATTCTCGAAGCTGCCCTGCTTCGATCCATCCTCAGTCCAGGAGGCCTACGATATGATCCAGGAGGCTTTTGAGTTCTCAGAAAAGTACGGAACTCCCGTGCTTTTCAGGCCCACAACAAGAGTCTGTCACGGATATGCTTCTATCGAGGTAAAGGATGAGGCAGAGTACAAGATCAATAAGCCGGAGGGCTTTGTGAAGGACTCTTCAAAATGGGTCATCTTCCCCAGACTTTCCTACAATGCTCATATCCGTATCGAGGAGCGTAATGCGGAGCTTTCCAAGGTCTTTTCTGATTATGGGAGGAACTTCATCATTTCCGCAAAGGACTCCTCCAGCCGCAAAGCTATTGCCACACACGGTATCAGCTACACCTATACTATGGAAGCTCTCCGAGACAAAGCAGCTCCGGCTGTGCTGAAGGTCTCAACTCCGTTCCCTTTTCCGGAGCAGCTTGCTGTAGAGTTTCTCAAAGACAAGGACGAGGTGCTCTGCATCGAGGAGCTTGACCCGATCATCGAGCGTGAGCTGATATATATATGCGGAAAGTACCAGCTTCCCGTGAAGATCCTAGGTAAGCTGACTCACAACGTAAAGACAGCAGGAGAGAATACCTGCGCCAGTGTAGCTGCTGATATTGCACAGTTTATGGGCTGGGAGCTCCCGGCAGCTCAGCCGTCCGATGAGCCGCCGGCTCTTCCTGTAAGACCGCCGGTGCTCTGCGCCGGATGTCCTCACAGAGCCTCATTCTTCGCTGTAAAGGAAGCTATGAAGGGCAAAAAGAGCGTTTTCTGCGGAGATATCGGCTGCTATACACTGGGCAACGCTATGCCTCTTGATATGGTGGATACCTGCCTTTGTATGGGAGCAGGCGTGAATATCACTCAGGGTATCGGCAAGATCGAGCCTGACACTAATTGCTTCGCATTCGTGGGAGACTCCACGTTTTTTGCTTCTGCTATCACAGGAGCGGTCAACGCAGTATATAACCAAGCTGACATGACCCTCGTCGTGCTGGACAACTCCACTACCGCAATGACCGGACACCAGCCTCACCCGGGCACAGGCCGCACGATGATGGGACAGGTCGTTGATAAGGTAAGTATCCAGGAAGTCCTCAAGGGCGTTGGTGTGAAGACCGTTGAGACTGTTGACCCGTTAAAGCTGGACGAAGCTATCGAGTGTGTAAAGCGAGTTTCCGCCGAAAAGGGCGTTAAGGCGATCGTGTTCAAGTCGCCATGCGCTGTTCTTATCAAGGGCAAGTCTCCGGCTGTCATTGACAGCGACAAGTGTACCGGCTGCAAGCGCTGCATAAAGACGCTGGGCTGCCCCGGAATAGTTATGCATGACGGTAAGCCTGCTATCGAGAATTCTCTCTGTACCGGCTGCGGACTTTGTTCACAGGTATGTCCTTTTGACGCAATAGGAGGTGTTGAGAATGCAGACTAATATCCTTATTTGCGGAGTCGGAGGACAGGGCATCGTCCTTGCCTCAAAGCTCATCGCTGCCACAGCAATGGAGCATGAGATCCCCGTAATGAGCGCTGAAACTATAGGAATGGCACAGAAGGGCGGAAGCGTTTTCAGCTTCCTTAGACTAGGTGAGGACCTTTACTGCCCGATGTTCCCGGAGAAAAGTGCGGATCTCATCATCGGATTTGAGCCGGCAGAGGCTGTTCGTATGTTGCCTTTTCTCAAGGACGGCGGTCAGATAGTTGTGAATACTCATCCGATCATGCCTGTAACAGCAACTCTCAAGGGCTCGGACTACACTGGTCTGGAAATGATAGACTACCTCAAGAAGAATGTTGCAAAAGCAGCATTTATCGACGGTGAGTCAGCCTGCCGTGATATCGGCTCGCCCAAGGTGCTCAACATGATCATGCTTGGAGAAGCTGTGAGAAGGGGAGTTCTCCCGTTCACCATAGATGACATCGAAGCTACTATGATCCGCACTGTTAAGCCTCAATTCGCTGAGCTCAACAGCAAAGCTCTTCGCTATAACAAGTAAAAAGATTCCCCGTACTCATGCCGAGTACGGGGCTTTTTTAGTCGTCTATCATTTCTTTGGTCATTATCCGGTATTCTGAAAGAGCGTATCCATTTCTGCGGTAGCATTCAGCTGCTGCGGCGTTATCTTCTTCGATCTCCAGCTTAAAACGAACGGATTCCGGATAATCGGCTTCAATGCGTCTGAACAGTTCTCCCGCAAAGCCCTTACGTCTGAACTGAGGCTTTAGATAAAGATCCTCCAGCCAGATACAGATCCCGCCATATTCTGTGGTATAGCTGAAGGATATCATTGCATAGCCGGCTGTCTGGCCTGAGTTTTCCAAAATATAGCCGCATATGTATGGGCATGAGCCTGTGCAGTCATCAAAAGCTCTTTCAAGAGCGGCATTGGAAGAGTTATGAAGCACAGCAGGGGAGTCGAAAAAGTCCCGCATCATGGCAAGCACCTGCTCTCGGTCAGAAGATATCATGGGGCGAATAAGGTGATCGTTCATAGTATGCCTCCTTTTTTGCTATTGTATGCCATATTGTCAGAAAGTGTTACCGCTCCGAATGGCTTCGGAGCGGCTGTTTTATGAGATATTCTCGTATAGTCTGCGGAAATCGTCGCTGTTTTCCACGAAGATCCTTCCTATTATCGGATCAAATTGTGTTCCAAGTCCGTCAGCAATGATGCCGATAGCCTTCTCGAAGGAAAAGGCCTCCTTGTAGTATCTCTTGCTCAGCAGGGCATCGAGTACATCAGCAAGAGCCATGATCCTTGCCTCGATCGGTATCTCCTCACCGGAAAGCCCCTTAGGATAACCCTTTCCGTCCCAGCGCTCATGGTGATAATGAGCAACATTGATCGCAATATTCACGAAGTCCTCGTCATCTACCTCACTAAGAACAGTTCCCAGCATGGCCGCTCCCTTTGCAGAGTGGCTCTTCATCATGTTGTATTCCTCATCGGTAAAGTTTCCGGGCTTTCGGAGGATAAAGTCATCTACTCCGATCTTTCCGATGTCGTGCATAGGAGCTGCTTTGATAAGATTGCGGACAAATTGTCTTGTAATGCCCAGCTCTACGGCATTCTCAACAAGCGCCGAAGAGAATGTCCTGATAATAAGGCTTGTACGCTCGATATGACCGCCGGTACTGTTGTCACGGCTTTCAACTACCTTCGCAAGACCGGTTATGATAGAGTCCTGAACGTTTTGGATATGGGCAGTTTTCAGGGCAACTTCGTTTTCAAGCTCGGTATTGTAATTTGCAAGAAGTGACGCACGCTCCACCTGATCCGTATCATCGTCAAGGAGCACGCCATAGCCTACAGTTCTGTATCCTCGAACGATAGCGGTCACTTTTTTCTCATAAAACCTTCTGCCGATCTTCCAATTAGTTTCTGCGGCGTTGAACATGGCGGTAAGCTCGTCTGAGAGCTTCTCTCCGGGATGCTTGTCCTCCAGCTCAGGGAACATATCCATGGCTCTTCTGTTGGCGGATACAAAGCCGTAGTTTATGTCTGTAAGGATGAAGGCGTCCTCCATCTGCTGGAAGGCCCATTCATTTCCGGAATCACTGATCCCGAAGAATTCATCGGCGATAACGCTTAGGATAACAGCAAGGATCGAGAGCGACGAAATTATCGGTATAATGTTGTAGGGCGGACGTGTCAGCAGCTGTACAGCAAGAGATATAGCTACGATAAACTGTGCGCTGCATAATCTGGCAAGATTTAAACGCTGGATCACCTGAGAGGTCTGGAACATCTTTACAGAAACATAGATCAGGCCTGCAAAGATTATGGCGCCAAGAATAGCATACCTGACGATGAACAGTATCTTTGGTTTGGCCGATTCCACAAGAGAGCCTGCCATAGACTCGAATTTATATACTGCGAAATACTTTTCCCTCAGATCATCGTTCCAGAATATCCCCACAAGGACTCCCTCGAAAATGACCCAAAGCCACATAAGCGGTTTCGGAATGACCATGTTCATGTACGATAGCATGAAAAGGATAAACGTAACATAGAAGGCAGCGTTTCCAAGATAAGCCATTTTAAGAGCCGCCAGCGATTCTATACTGCTTTCAGACCTCATCATGAGGTAGTATCCGCTGTTCATAATGATGCAAGCCATGTCAGTCAGCGCCAGGAGCAGCATATTGTCACCACGGCGCTTGTCTCTGATCAGCGCAAATATTCCGCCGACAGGTATAAGAATACCGGCGATCTGAAGGATCAAAAAGATCATAGAGTAATTCCTTTCATTGGTCATCTGTAGGACAGCAGTTCATTGAAAGCTGCCTGAGCATATTTGTCTGTCATTCCTGATATATAGTCGATTATGGCCTGAGCGTAGATCTTTTCAGTTTCAAGCTGGCCGTAGATCCGCTTGTTCTTGAAACGCTCCTGCTCAGCCTTGTCCTCCTCTGATCTGGGAGTCAGATCCGAATAGTGATAAAGATGCTGAGTGAAATCACGGATCATCAATGGATAGGCTCTGCTGAGCTCCTCTAGTGCATAGGGAGTATCGGAGCCTTTGTATTTTTCCATAAAGAAATCGAAGATGCTCCGTATCATAAGAGCGACGTATTCTTTATAGTAACGGAATTTTGGGTTAAGGTAGATCTTTTCCATATTGAAAGCTCTCACTTCGTTGAGCATTTGGCTGTACTCATCACTGAGGCGGATACTGCTTTCCGGAGAGCTGTTTTCACAGATGCTTATGATAAAGTTATGGATTATAACGGTAGTGTTGATCTCGTTTTCGCCGTGATCTCTGGCAATCCTGCGAAGCTCTGCGAGCTCCTTTCTTCCGAGGAGCTTCAGCCTGATAGCATCTTCGATGTCTCTGCCAAGGTATGCGATCTTGTCTGAGATCTTAACGACACAGCCCTCCCAGGTAAATGGCTGGAATTGGCCGGGCTTGATGAATTCTGCAAGGTCGATGAATTCTTCTCTCGGGCGAAGGATATTGCTGTCTACCTCGCCGCAATGAGATATGATACCGTCACGAACAGCGTAGGTAAGATCCAGATTACGGGAAAAGCCCTCGGAATCCTCCAAGACCTCGATATCGTCGATCATTCTAAGGCTGTTTCGCTCATGCCAGAAGCTGTCCATGCCAAATCTCTTTCTCAAAGCGGTCAGCTCGATCTCGCCCTCATGGCCAAAGGGAGCGTGACCCAGGTCGTGACCCATAGCGACAGCTCTCGTCAGATCGGTATTAAGGCCGAGAAACTTGGCGATAGTGCAGCTAACAGACTCAACGTGCTGAACGTGTTCCATCCTTGTGCAGATATGGTCGTTGTCGATATTAAAGAAGACCTGAGTTTTGTGCTTTAGTCTTCGATATGCCAGAGAGTGGAGTATCCTTGTGTAGTCCCGCTCATATGGCGAACGAATGTCGTTTCTGCGCTGATAAATGGGGACCTCACGCTGGATGTGGAGGCTATAGCTGGGGTTTCCCTCACGAGAAGCAACATCTGAAAAGAGCTTTTCCTTCATAATAGACCTCCTGTCCGCAATTATCCTTATTATAATTGTATAACTTTTCCCGTGGTTTGTCAATATATAAGAAAAGAGCCTGAATGAGATCCAGGCTCTTATATTTTACGTTAGGGCAATATTATTGAGCATAACTCTGCCGTCTTTGTCAGCTGAGATCGTTACAGAAAGCGACTGCACATCTGTAATATCGAAGCCCGGATCCGGAGCAAGATCTTCGGCTGGGATCCTTACAGTTGTCAGGCTAGGCTTAGGTGTGTAGCTGCTCTGGATTGACTGGAGCTTTGAATTCTGCACTCCTATCGCGGGAAGAACGGTTATGGGAGTCTTGATATGAGCAGTATTGCCGTTGAAATCAGTTAGAGTAACAGTATAACTGATAGGCTGATCGGTTTTTGGCTCGCAGAAGGAACGAGCGTCGCCTATATCAAACACGATGCTTCGGTCTGTAAGATCTTCTCTGCCAAGAATGAACTCGGCGGTCGGAGCTGCGGATCCATTCCACTCAATGACAAGTCCATGATCCTCGCTATCACCACCGCTTCCCAGATCTCTTGATGGGATCGACCAGCTTTCAGCGCCAGATACAGAGAATTTTCCTTCTGAATCCTCTAAGGCATCGAAATTGCAGATGATCTGTTCGTTGGAGGTCATGCTGGTCTGAGTATAAACTGTTTCAGGTAGAGCACTGCGGTAGCTCTGTATATCGGTGAACAGGGAACGATATGTATCATCAAGCTTTAGCGTAACATCAAGGAAAGTCTTTATTGTGATCTGAGCGATGCGCTGCTGGGACTCCTGAGGGATAAAGTTGTTAAAATTCAAAAGGTATGAAGCCGGGATACCAAGGTCGTTGATCCCCCACTTTGTGTTGAACTGGCCGTGATTGGCTCCATAAATATAGATGAAGGAACTCAGGCAGTCATTTTCACCGGTAAATGTGATGTTGTTATAGATCTTCTCTCCCATTGGGTCAGTCACGTCCTGATCGCTCATGCCGTGGAGGAGCAGGAAGTTTACGTCTTCCAGCTTAACCGAAAAGTCCGATGGAGTATACTGATCGGCTACAGGGGCGATGCAGATAACAGATCTTATGTCAAAACCGTAGTCAAAAGTGATGTTTCCATTATCAGGGTACCTTGACAGCTTATTGAAATAGCTTGCAAGAGCAGCAGCCTCTCCGCCTCTGGAATGACCGGCTACAGCTATATTGGTCTTGTCAATCCTTTCAAAAAGGTGAGTCTTTGGATCATCAGAGAATCCCAGCACCTTTTTAATGTTTTCCAGAAGCAAAACGGCTCTTGCATCGTTCTCATCGGAAAGCATATTACAGTAGTTCTCGTCGACTGAAACTACCACATATCCCCATGAAGCGAGGAATTCTCCTAAGTAATCATATCCCTCGTAAGAAGGAACACAAGCATCGTGGTTTCCGTGGACTATGAAGAGGGTCGGGCAGTTCTTTCCGTCTTCAGGATACCAGACCTTTCCGGAGAGCGGCGTTTCACTTAGGTCAGTATCAAAGTGCAGCTTCAACGCAGCGCCTATAAGCCCCTCACGCTCAGCAAATCCGGAAAGATCATAAGCTCCGGCATCAAGGCTTGTGCCTGGGCCGTAGGTGAGTGTCTTGACTGGTAGAGACCCTTTTGTAACTGATCCAGAAAAACCGTCTGGAGCAGGTTTTGCCTCTGGGAGCATACTCAGGTATCTGTCCATATTGTTCTTTTCAAGACCTTTGCAGGCACACAGCCAGATAGCTCCGCCGATAACAGCAAAGCAGCAAGCCATTAGGACAGCTGGCTTCGTGCGGCGGTTGTGCTTGACAAAAAAGCTCCAGAAGCATCTTCCGCCTATGTCAAGAGCTGAAGCGGCGATCAGTGCCGTCAATGATAATAACAGGACACATTCTCCCATTGATGAAATATAGCCCAAAGCTCCAAATAGGAAAAGATCCAGTATGAAGAGCAGGACCGTCACAGAGCGGTTGCCAAAGAGCAGTCTTAAAAGAAGGTACACAAGACCTCCGCCTATAGCAAAAAACGCTAATGTAAGGATCCCACAGACTATCCATGGAAAGGGCGTGAATGCTAACTTGATGATTTGAATTACAAGAATAATAGCCGGAACGCCCAAAAAGATAAGTGCACCGGTTTTTCCCTCAGTCAGATAATCCCTTACCGGAAGGAGTTTCTTTTTTATTTTTTTTAATAAAATTTTGATTTTTTTCAAACTGTTGTCCTCCATATTCTTGATAGTATTATTATATCACGATCCTTGAACTCTTGCAACAATTTTTGGGAATACCCGCTTGACGTGACAGCTGATATGTGCTATATTTATTCTATCAGCGGAGAAGTCCGCAAATGAGGTGATAATATGTATTTTGATAAAAACAAACGCTCTATCGGTATCATTGGCGCCATGGCCGAGGAGATCGATGCAGTGAAATCAAAGCTATCCGATGCCCAGACCGTTCGTATAAGCGGCACTGACTATGTCTACGGCCAGCTCCACGGTGTCAATGTTGTAGCTGCGATGAGCGGTATCGGAAAGGTCAACTCTGCTATTTGCGCAGAGGCTATGATCTTGAATTTCAGTCCTGACTGTATTGTGAATATCGGCGTTGGAGGAGCACTTCACTCGGATCTCGCAATTGGAAGCGCAGCGGTTGCTGATAAGGTCGTGCAGCACGACATGGATCTGACTCCTCTTGGTTTTGAGGCCGGTTTCCTTCCTGGTATAGACCGTGTTTATATCCAGTGCGACTCAAAATGTGCTGAGCTTCTTGAAAAGGCAGCAAAAAACTCCGATATCCCTTGCAGAAGAGGGATCATCGCTTCCGGAGATACTTTTATAAACGACAGCGCTTCAAAAAAACGCATTGCAGAACAGTTCGGAGCTATAGTCTGCGAAATGGAGGGCGGAAGCATTGGCCATGTTTGTGCTGTAAACGGAGTGCCTTTTGCTGTGCTTAGAACGATCTCAGACAACGGGGACGAGAATTCCGACAGCGATTTCACTAATTCGCTGGAAGCCTCCGCAAACGCAGCCCTTCGTATAATGAACGGCTTCCTTGAGTTCTACTCACAGGAATGAATCGAAAAGACCGATGTCAATGACACCGGTCTTTTTTCAGCTGTTGACATATTCTTTGATCTGGTCTAAAGTGAAGGAGTTTTCGCCAAGGTGTGCAGTTCCTTCGTTGAATGGGATCACGGAATAGCAGTCGTAATTCGTGGAAAACCACTCGTTCCTTCCGTTATCGTAAAGGAACATGAGGAAGGTATCTCCCACCTGAGGGTCCTGCTCATCAGAGCGGCCTTGCAGATCTTTGAGGGTAATATCAAGAGTCCCGTACTCCTCATAAATATCATCAAGATCCGCAAAGTCGAATTGACTATCGTCACATAGATCATAGTAGCCTCCCAGTAAAGCAATCGAAATGAGCGTATTTTCGCCAATATCGCCCTTCAGAGGATTCTTTACCAACAGATCTACTAGAGTGAAAGGCGGAGTACCGTATAAGTCCGAATAATAGACCTTTTTAACTTCTCCGATAACTGCTGTATCACAGGTTTTAGCACATACGATGATATGTTCCTTATCTGTCATAGGATCAACAGGAGGCGGTTCTGTCGGTTCTAAAGGATCAGGGTCTATTCCTGGCAAATCTCCTTTAGGAGCTGGCTCTCCCTGTGGATCTACCGCTTGCGTATCATGATGGATGATCTCAATGATCTCTGCCAGATCTACAACAAGCTCCTTTTTCTCACAGGTTTGAAAAGGCTCAAGTGTCAGGTCGATGATAGTCGGCTCGGTAACAGGAAGAGTTGTGACTATTTGAGTCCGTGTTGCGGCGGTTGTATGAACGATGTGAGTCGTAGACTTTGCGGAGGCAGCCCTACTTGCAGGGGAAGTTGTCCTTGCAGGAGCAGTCTGCACTAAGGTAGAAGGGGAAACCCCGGGTCTGGTAGTGTGCGCAACAGTTCTAGTGGAGGGGCTTTCACCGGAAGCGGCGGTAGTTTGAACTTCGGAAGGCTCATTTTCTTCTGGCTTAGAGATGTCAGGAGAAGCGGTTGTCTGATCAGTTACAGGAGCAGTTTCCTCCGCCGCAGTTGTCACAGCAATGATATCACTGTTTGTTGGCTTTTCCCTTGGAGGAGCTGAATCACGAAAATGCCCCCAAAGTCCAAGTGCAAGAACAGCCATTGCCACTACAGAAGCAGCTCTCGTGATAAAGATCACAGGACTTCTTCGCTTTTCTTTATAGCCCAATTTTTGGAAGAACTCTTCCTTATGCTCCGCTTCTGGCAGGCCAAATGCCTTTTCCAGCGCCTTTTTTTCAGTTTCTTTCATTCGAGCTCCTCCTTTACCAATTGTATGCGAAGATCTTCTGTAATACGTTTCAGGCGTCTATTTACCGTAGATCTTGAAACGCCGAGCAAACCGGAGATAACGCTCACGGGGACGTCATTTACATACCGCAAGAGCAGCAGCTCTCGGTCCTCATAGGGCAATTCTGCGAGAGCTTGTTGAAGGGAGAGGCTCTCCAGAACGCCCTCCTCAATATCTGCACCCGAAGGAAGATCCTCGGGGAGATCCTGAGAGCTGCGTCTGCGGTATTCATCGACGCAGAGGTTGCGTGCGATCGTGTAAAGCAGCCTGAGCGTTTTTGTACCAGAATGATAATGGGGACGCTCCAGGTAGCGCAGGAAGGTTTCCTGAGTCAGATCCTCGGCTGTGTGCCGGTCACGGACTCTAATATAGCAATAACGAAAGATCTTATCATATTCTTCACGCAGATCTATAGCCATATCGAAACCTCCCTTCATAGTGTTTAACGGCGGAGATCAAGTTCTTACGCATGATAAATGTAAATTTTTTGTGAACAAACTAGCCTTGGAAAAGTCTTCCCTGAAAAGTCTCCAGCTCGGCTAGTCGCTTGTCGATCCCACCTAAAACTGCGATCTTATCAGCACTCCACATAGGAGCAATAAGCGTTGCTTTATTTCCGTCACCTGTTATGCGCTCGATGACAGTTTCCGGCGGAAGGAGCTCAAGCTGCTTAACGATGATATCTATGTATCCTTCACGACTAAGCAGCGGCACATCGCCATTTTTCCATAGTTTTTCCAATTCTGTGCCTCGAATAACGTGGAGCATTTGCAGCTTTACTGCATTTGGCCTTAATCTTGCGACTTGCCTTGCTGTTTCTATCATCATCTCAGGAGTTTCGCCAGGAAGAGAGTTTATTAGATGCAGACAAACTTGGATCCCCAGGCTTTTCAGCCGTTCATAGCCTTTTAAGAACTCATGATGAGTGCAGCATCGGTTGATACGGCTGATAGTCTCTTCATGAACTGTCTGCATACCGAGCTCAACGGTCAGGTAAGTTCTATCGTTCAGTTCAGAAAGCAGCTCCAAAACCTCATTCGGCAAACAGTCAGCTCTTGTTCCGATAGAAAGACCCACTACTTCGGGGAAGGAAAGGGCTGTATCATAGATCTCACGAAGATGTTCTGCCGAAGCGTATGTGTTGGTATTTGCCTGAAAATATGCGATCATTGGTGATTTCTTTCCGATTTTTTCTTGTATCCTGCGGCTCTCAGCAATAAGCTGATCACTTACGGATATGCCTGCGTGAGTGAAATATCCGCTTCCTCCGCTGCAAAATATACAGCCGCCTATGCCTTTTGTGCCGTCGATATTTGGACAGGTCATACCAGCATCGATCGCTGCCTTGTAAACCTTTTGTCCGAAGAGCTTGTTCAAATGATAATTCAGCGTATGATAGCGCTTATTGTCCGAAGAATAGACAAATGGTGAGCTTTGCATATCTTCACCTCCTATTTCATGGTAGCATAGAAATCGGCCTTTGTCAATAATTGACATATTAGATAAGATCTTCGCAATTTTCGGGCAGGTTTCTCTTGACAGGATAGAGTTTTAGGAGTAAAATATAATTAGTAAAAATGATAAGCTGAGGGATCAAATAGTGAAAAATAATGTTGTACTTATCGGTATGCCAGGGGTAGGCAAGAGCACCGTAGGTGTTATCCTTGCCAAGCTCTTGGGATACCGTTTTGTTGATACTGACCTTGTTATCCAAGAAAAAGAGGGAAGGCTCCTTAAAGAGATCATCGCCTCTGAAGGGATCGACGGCTTTTTGAAGACCGAAAACCGGATCTGCAGCCAGCTCTCCGCAGAGAATTCAGTCATCGCCACCGGCGGAAGCGTTATCTACGGAGAAGAAGCTATGGAACATCTTTCTGAAATAGGTACAGTGGTCTACCTTAGTCTTGAATATAGAAAGCTGAAATACCGCCTTGGCAACATTAAAAACAGGGGAGTAGTCATTCGCCCCGGACAGCGGCTTTCAGACTTGTTCAACGAGCGAAAACCTCTCTATGAGCGCTGGGCTGACATAGTTGTTGACGAAACAGGCTGTGGTATCGAAAAAACAGTTGGTAAAATAATGGAAGAATTAAAGAAGTGATCTGTCAGTATTGCACAAGATATTGTAATCAAATGCGGCTGATTGCACAATTTTCAGCGGCTGTTAAAATATTTCTTTGACAAAAATACGCTTTTGTGTTATAATGTACATTAGGATAATTATTTCATAAAGACTTATGGCATCCTCTGCACAATGCAGCGGATCAGGAAAGGAAATGCATAATGTCTAAAATAATCGCAGTTACCTCCGGTAAGGGAGGCACAGGAAAATCTACCGTCTGTGCTGGTCTTGGCTATACTCTCGCTAAGCAGGGTCACAGAACTCTTCTCATCGAGCTTGATTTCGGTCTCAGATGCCTCGACATCATGTTTGGCGTTGAGGATAACATAAAGTATGACCTTGGCGATGTACTCTCTGGCAGAAAGTCTGCCCTTGATGCTGTTGCTCAGGTCCCTATGGCAACTAACCTCAATCTGCTCTGTGCTCCTAAAACTCTTACAAGCGTTTCTGCTGAACAGATCGTTGAGATCTGCCGCTCAGTAAAGAAGTATTTTGAGTACATAATCATCGATACCGGCGCTGGAATAAATTCTCACGTTTTTGATATTGTTGAACAGGCTAATCTTATCCTGGTAGTCTCTACTCCCGATCCGGTCTGCATAAGAGATGCAAGCCTTATGTCTGATGAGTTCTATAACAGAGGAAACAAGAGCCAGCGTCTCATTATAAATAAGATCAGCAAAAAAGTCATCGGCGATGCTCTTGTTGCAAACCTTGATGAGATCATCGATAAGGTGGGCGTTCAGCTCATCGGCGTTATCCCCGATGATTTCAAGATGACTGTCGCTACAGGTAAGGGTACTCCTATTCCTACAGATTCATCTGCGCTTAAGGCTTTTGACGCTATCTCCAAGCGCCTTGGCGGAGAATTTGTTCCTCTTACTGTAAAGACTTCATGACAAAAAATAAATTCCGCTCACAGCGGGGAAAGGACAGATAAATGAAGATCGCTATTATTGCGCATGACGCAAAAAAGGAACTGATGGTACAGTTTTGCAGCGCATACTGCGGCATACTTTCCAAACACACTCTTATGGCAACTAACACAACCGGAAAACAGGTCAGCGAGGCGACCGGACTGCCCATTAAACGCTACCTGAGCGGCCGTGGAGGTGCAGAACAGATCCTGGCTCTGCTCTCATGTAACGAGGTGGATGTGCTTCTTTTCTTCAGAGATCCCATCAACCCCAAGGTGAACGATGTGAATGATATGAATCTCCTGAGACTTTGTGATGTTCATAACGTTCCTGTCGCCACCAATATCGCTACTGCCGAGGCGCTTATACTTGCTCTCGAGCGTGGTGATCTTGACTGGCGTGAGGTCGGTACACCGACTATCTGAGAATGAATTGTCCCTCTTGTCAGGGACAATTTTCATGTATAATAAGGTAAAGAAAGGCTGAAAAATATGGCTGAAAATATCAAGCGCCCTAATGGTACTGAGGACGTTATCCCACGAGATGTACACAAATGGCACACCGTGGAAAAGATCGCAAGAGAGACTGCTGAGAGCTTTGGCTTCGGCGAGATACGTTTCCCCACATTCGAGAACACTGATCTGTTCCTGCGCTCTGTAGGCGAGACAACTGACGTTGTTCAGAAGGAAATGTACACAGTCATGGCTAAGGAGACTAAGTTTACACTCCGTCCTGAGGGTACCGCAGGTGCTATCCGTGCGATGCTTCAGAACGGTCTGCTGAACGAAGCACTTCCGCAGCGTATTTTCTATCTGATCTCTTGCTTCCGCCACGAAAGGCCTCAGGCCGGACGTTTGAGAGAATTCCACCAGTTCGGTGTGGAGATGGCTGGATCTGCTTCTCCTGCTGCTGATGCAGAGGTCATCTCTCTGGGAAAGAAGATCCTTGATAGGCTGGAGATAAAGAACATTGTTCTGAATATCAATTCTATCGGCTGTCCTAAGTGCCGTGCTGAGTACCATAAGGCTCTCAAGAGCTTTTTCTCCGCAAGAGAGGACGAGCTTTGCGATACCTGTAAGGAGCGTCTGGTGAAAAACCCGATGCGTCTTCTGGACTGCAAGAGCCCCATTTGTCAGGACATCGCTAAGGGCGCTCCGCTCATTCTGGATTATCTTTGTGAGGATTGTGCCGATCACTTTGAAAAAGTAAAGAAATACCTTACAGAAATGGGTATTGAGTATAATGTCAACCCCAAGATAGTTCGTGGTCTTGACTACTACACAAAAACAGTTTTCGAGTTCATCACCACAGAGATCGGCGCTCAGGGGACCGTCTGCGGCGGCGGCCGTTACGACGGCCTTATCCAGCAGCTTGGCGGTCAGCCTACTCCGGCACTTGGTATGGCAATGGGTATCGAGCGGCTTCTCCTTGTTATGGACAAGCAGAATTGTGACTACCTCGTTCCCAAAAAGTGTGACATCTATTTCGCAACAATGGGCGATGCTGCTCTTGAAAAAGCCATGGAGCTTTGCCGTGATCTCCGTGAGTACGGATATTTTGCCGACCACGACTTCATGGGCAGAGGCCTCAAGGCTCAGATGAAGTACGCCAACAAGATCGGCGCAGCGTTTACTGTCGTTCTTGGAGACAATGAGCTGGCTCAAAACAAGGCTCGCCTTAAAGATATGGAGTCCGGTGAAGAGAAGGAGATAACTCTGGACGACAAGTTCACCGGAAATTTCGATAGCTACTATATTGATAAAATGCTCAGCAATTTGGATACAGGTGCAGATGACCTGGCATTCTTACCGCTGACAGGGGAGGATAATTAAAATGGCAGACAGTATGAAAGGCCTCAAGCGTACACATTATTGCGGTGAGGTAACTCAGGCAGGTCAGGAAGTCGTAGTTGGCGGCTTCGTTGACAGGATCCGTGACAAGGGAGGCGTTATCTTCATCGTTCTTCGTGATAGAACTGGAGTTGTTCAGCTTACATTCAATGATAAGTCGGACCCCGCTGTTTTCGAGAAGGCTTCTTCTTGTAAGAGCGAGTATGTTCTCATGGCAAAAGGTAATGTCATGGAGCGTGAGAGCGTTAACGACAAGCTCAAAAACGGAAACGTTGAGATCTTCGTTACAGACCTTCGGATCCTTTCAAAGGCACAGACTACTCCCTTTGAAATCACAAATGAAACAAAGGTAAACGAAGAGCTCCGCCTGAAATACCGCTATCTCGACCTTAGAAGAGCACCGCTCCAGCAGAATATCATCATGCGTCACCAGATCGCAAAGGTGACCCGTGAATACTTTTATGAGAACGGCTTCCTTGAGATCGAAACTCCTATGATGATGAAGTCCACACCTGAGGGCGCAAGAGACTATCTCATCCCTTCCAGAGTTCATCCCGGCAGCTTCTACGCTCTGCCCCAGTCACCTCAGATCTACAAGCAGCTTCTGATGATCGCGGGCTATGACCGCTATATCCAGCTTGCACGCTGCTTCCGTGACGAGGATCTCCGTGCAGATCGTCAGCCTGAGTTCACCCAGATCGATCTTGAGATGTCCTTCGTTGATGCTGAGGATATCCAGGAGTGCGTAGAAGGCTTCATTCAGCGTGTTTTCAAGGAAGTTATGGGAGTTGACGTGCCTACTCCACTTCCTCGCCTTACATTTGCTGATGCAATGAATCGTTATGGCTCCGACAAGCCTGATACTCGCTTCGGATTTGAGATCCAGGATATCACTGATACCGTTAAGGACATTGACTTTGTTGTTTTCAAAAACGCTATCGAAGAAGGCGGCTCAGTTCGTGCGATAAACGTAAAGAACGGCGCTGCCACTTACACCCGTAAGGAGATTGACAAGCTGGTCGACCACGCTAAGGGTATCGGTGCTAAAGGCCTTGCTTATATTCGTTGGGCCGATGAGCCTAACTGCTCATTTAAGAAATTCCTTGCAGAAGGAGACCTGGAGAAGATCTGCTCGTCAGTAGATGCTCAGCAGGGAGACCTTGTTCTGATCTGTGCTGACAAGACTAAGACTGTTCTTTCAACTCTGGGAGCTATCCGTCTGATCTGCGGAAAGCGCCTTGAAGTTATTCCCGAGGATAAGTACAATTTCCTGTGGATCACAGAAATGCCTTTCTTCGAATTCGATGAGGACAGCCAGACTTGGGTAGCTGCTCATCACCCCTTCACTATGCCTATGGAGGAGTGTCTGGAGTATCTCGACTCTGACCCAGCAAACGTTCGTGCAAAGGCTTGGGATCTGGTGCTTAACGGAACAGAGCTCTCAAGCGGCTCTATGCGTATCACAGATTTTGAGCTTCAGCAGAAGATGTTCGAGGCTCTCGGCATGAGTGATGAGGAGATCCAGGCAAAGTTTGGCTTCCTGGTAGACGCTTACCGCTACGCAGCTCCGCCTCACGGTGGAATGGGTATCGGACTTGATCGTCTTGCAATGATCATGTGCAAGGCAGACAGTCTCCGTGATGTACTCGCCTTCCCGAAGGTACAGAACGCCAGCGAGCTCATGAGCGAGTGTCCTGCACCGGTTGACAAGGCGAGCCTTGATGTGCTTGGTATCGAAGTAACTGCAACGGAAGAATAATAGAGCTCCCCGAAACTAAACATAGTTACACAAGTTACGCCCCTGCGTGTCACATAGTACGCAGGGGCATATTTTTGTATCCCGAAAACCCCTGGAAGAGCAAGGTGTTTTCGGGATACAAAAAAGAAAGCCATGGCGTTATGACACCATGGCTTTTGTCTATTATTCGTTAGTTTCAGCCTGTGCGAACTGGCTCTCATGACGGGTGAAGAAGTCAGTTCTGGGCGGCAGGAATTTAAGCTTGTGATCAGAGCCGGTGAAATAGGTAAGCGGCTCCAAAATAGTGTCCCAAGACCAGATACGCTCGTCCACGTCGAGATACTCTCTCAGCTTCTCAGTTCCGAAAGGAGCCATAGGGTGGAGGAGGATACCTGCTATCCTGATAATGTAGAACAGGTTTGCCAGATCCTGCTTGAGAGCTTCCTTGTCAGGATAAGTTCCTGTGAACTGCCTTGCCATGTACTTGCTGCCTTTTCTGATATAGCTGTCAAGCACATAGGTACACTGGTGGAAGGCGAATTTCGACATATGGCGTTCGTATTCAAGAACAGCCTTGTTTGCTTCATCAATGAACTCCTGCTGAGGAGCAAGATCAGGAAGGATGCCTTCAAGCTCGTTCTGAGCAGTGTAAAAGGCAGTTCTGATCATGCGGTTGTAAACGTTTGACAGCAGCAGACCGTCCTTTACTACAGGATCGGAGTCCTCGGGCTTTGCATCAGGATTGTAAGGCTTAGGCATAAAGCTGACAGAGCGCTGACCAAGGCCCAGTCCAAGCCAGTGCATACGAAGCTGCTCGGGAGTGTAGTGGTCAAGCAGGTCGTCTGCCATAGGAGGCTTTACAGCTCCGGAGCTTGAGGCCTTCTTGTCCAGGAAAAGGATGTGGTGGTTTGCCACGATCACAGGCAGCTGGAGCTCGCCATCGGCAGGGGAAGCGGTCTTCTCGGCATTTTCCTGCTGAGCCATCCACATTGCAGGCTCTGCAATGCCATAGAAATAGATGTTATCCTGACCGATGAACTGGTAAACCGTGGAGTCCTTGCTGCACCAATAGTCCTTCCATTCGCTGCGGTCATGACCTTCCTGCTCAAGATAGGTCTGAGTGAAGGAGATAGGAGCCCAAAGCGACTCAGGCCAAACCCATACAGTCAGTCCATCAACACCGTCCATTACAGGCGCAGGGACTCCCCATTCGATGTTTCCGGTAAGGCGGAAGGGAACAAGGGTCTTTCCGGTGCGGTAACGGATACCGTTCTCAGTAAGCACACGGCAAGCCTCATCACAATCGGAAAGAGTCTCGAATTGTATGGTGAATGAGGGCTTCTTCTTTTCCTCAAGATACTCATGCTCAGGCATAGAGTCCTTCAGGGAGAAGTATTTCTCCTCAAATTCACGCTTAACGTAAATAACAGGCTTTTTCAGGAATTCATCTATAGTCTTCCAAACTACGGGACGAATATCCTTGCGCTTTTTCAGCTCCTCCACCCAATTCTTCATGAGCTGCTCGTAATCACGGAGCTTGAAATACCAGTTTGTGACAGGCTTCATGGTAGGTCTTTCACCTGTAAGAGTGCTCACAGGGTCGATGAGGTTTTCCGGCATATACTGGTGGCCCATATCGCACTCATCTGCATAGCCCTTTTCAGAGGTGCAGCCATCAACAGGGCACTTACCGATGACCTGACGTCCGTTGAGGAAAACTCCTGCCTTCTCGTCGAAAAACTGCATAGTAGTGATGCGGTCAAGCTGGCCTTTTTTGTAGAGCGAACTGATGAACCAGTCTGTCACCTCAGCGTGGATCTCTTTTGAGCGGCCAAGTCCGGAAGCTGCAAATAGGTTAGGAGAGATACCGTAAGCATCGAGAGTTTCCTTCTGCTTATTGTGATTTCTTGCAACGAAGTCCTCTAACGAGCCCTCAAATTCCCCATTGTTGACCTTAACACGCCAACCCTCAGCGATAGGAGAGCCGTAGCAGTCTGTACCGCTGACGAAGATAACGTTTTCCTTGCCGATACGGTCACGGAGAAAACGAGCATAGGTGTCTGCAAATACTAACATTCCGCCCACATGACCGAAGTGAAGCTCCTTATTACCGTAGGGCATACCGCCTGTAACAACAGCTCTCTTAGGAAAAACCGGGCGTGGGATCTCAAAATTCTTATTTTTGTCGTTATTTCTGGACATTATAGTCTATCCTTTCAGTTTATCATAGATATAAATATTATACCACAATGCTCTGTTTTTTGCAATACCTGAAAGCAAAAAATGCACTGTCCCAGGACAGTGCATCATCTTCTTTTGAAAATCAGCCGATAAGTGAGCTTGCCAAACAGCGAAAGCATATCCTTTAAGTACAGCACCAGGTCGAACGGCTCCATATAATCGTCATCAGGGGGGGAGAAGCCGCTGCATCTTTCCCTCGAAAAAGAACTGACTGCACAGCAGCTTGTCGATATCCTTGATAGAATAGCGCCAGTATGGACGTTGCATCTCTGCACAGCCGCTAAGCTGAATGACTTTTGATGTGAAGGACATACAGTTATCAGCGTGCCATATACGAAATCCTCCTATGATCGGCATCGTAGCCATGGAAAAGAGGTTGAATACCCGTTTTTTGTCCCTCTCACATTCGGCAATATATGAAGTTATCTCTGAAAATGCCTGGTCACTGACCGGAAGAGCAAAGATCTTCGCCTTGAAGCACTCATGTTCTCCGAAAGCGTAGGAGCTCCTTGTTTCATGGGTGAAGCCTGCATCAAAGGGAAAGTAATGTCTTCTTCTGGAAAAGCTAAGGAAGTCCTCCATAGAGCGGTCAAGGCTTACAGCAATGTGAGTATATGGGTAGCCAGTGATCCGTCTGACCACCGCTCCTAGACCAGTGTGAGCCTTAATAAGAACTATGTACACGGTCTTCATTTTTCGAGCTCCTTCAGTCTTCTAAACAAAGTGATCGCCATTCTGACCATTTCGTAGTACATAGGCAACATTGCAGCTATCATTAGCAGATCCCCGATCATTATTCCGATACCGAAAACTGTGAACAGAGTAGTGGTTTTGAAAGCCATTGCAAGTATACAGAAAACAGAATAAGCGATGTGAGCCTCTATCGGACCAAGACGAGGAAACTGGAATTCATTGAAATAAATGATGTAGTTCATCATGGTCACGTTCATAACGCCGTACAGGGGAGCTGCAAAAGCTGCTGGTGCAAGGTGAGCATAAGGCGTAAGTCCAAAGGCAAGTATCAGGAAGGTGGAGATAAGTACGTCTGTGAAAAGATCGAAATATGCTCCTGCCCGTGAGGACATACCTCTAGTTCTGGCAACATAACCGTCCAATACATCAGCAGTCATATGAACGAAAAGTCCGAAGATCGTGCCTATAAAAAACAGCGGATCGATGTTAGCCAAAAGCGCACATATTATCGCAAACAGTCCGCCTAAGGCACCTACAGCCGTCACCTGATTTGGAGTAGCATTCTTGGGGATATGTTTTCCCAGCAGCTTGTACATTAGCTGCTGATATCCTGTCTCCAATTTGCTTGGGATCAGCTTTTTGACGGGATTTGTATAATGTTCAGCCATTTTTAACCTCCAAATTTGAATAGGTTTTTAAGGAACGACTTAATAAAAAAGCCGTAGTCCACAAAGTCATAGATGCCCTGCCTCCAAGCTCTGACAAACAAACGTATCAGCAGGATGTGATAGTGGAAATAGTAGCGTCTGACAGACAGTTTTTCCGGCTTAGCTACAACGTGCAGATAATCCCAATGAGCAGGATCACGGGTGACCAGCCTGTCCTTATATTCTGATATAAGCTCAGAATTCATTTCGGGTGTAAATATGGAGATAGCTGCGTGCCTCAGCTTATTTTTCCTTACCCATTGCCAGATCCTGCGAAAGTCTTTACCGGTGAAATCAAGATCCACGATAAACATTCCCATTACATTTATGCCAACATCGTTGAGGATCGACACAGCTTTAACGTTAGCCTCCATATCTGAGAGCTTGTTATAGCTTTCCAAATACCGCTCATCAGCAGCTTCGAGTCCTACAAGAACATAGTAAAAGCCGATGCTTTTAAGCTCACGCATAAGGTCCGGATGAGCTGCTATGAAGTCGGCTCTTCCGTAGCAAACATAGCGCTTGTGGATATTTCTCTGACGAATGAGCCTAACGAACTCCCTTAGACGCTCTTCACCAAAAAGAAAATCATCATCGATAATGTAAATATTCTCACATTCGATCGAATGGATCTCGTCCACAACATCGGCGATGTCTCTTGCGGAATAGCAGCCGCAGTTCAGGGTGTTCCTAAGGCAAAATCTGCACTTATACGGACAGCAGTAGGCAGTTCTGACATGAGCTGCCGGAAGGAGCTCTAAATAGCGGTATCTGTCAGTGTGCTGATAGAAGTAGCTCCTGTCAGGTCTGGGAAGGGCACTGATATCCGAAGGTTTCGCCTTATTCATGGTCCATTTTCCGTTTCTCTTCCAGCTAACAGAAGAGATCTTATCTGGAGCCTCACCGGAAAGGATCTCCATGATCGGAGCAATATCAAAGCCGGTAAACACAAAGTCGATATAGTCTGTAAAGAAACGGCTGTAGCATCGCTGTGCATGAAGGCCGCCTATCATAGTAAGTGCACCTGAAGCCTTCGATGCTTTTGCATACTCCTTCATAAAGCCCTCCTGACGAGTTCTGCCGCATATGTAGACAGCAGCAGGGGAGAGCTCGGCGAGGCGTTTTATGAAGGGCTGTTTTTCTACCTGACCGTCCCAAATATAAGGCTCCCAGCCGGAGTTTTTCAGCATGGCAAAAAATGTATTCCAATTCAAGAGGCTCGTTATCGATTATGCCGGCGAAATCATATTTTGTTCTGGAAACCTCAGGATGAACCAGGAGAACAGTTCTATTTTTCATTGACAGCCTCCTTCTTGAGCTCGTTGTACGCGATCTTTCCAACGAGAGTTTTAGGCAGCTCTCTCATGAAGAACAGCTCTCTCGGCTGAGCATATCGGGCAACATTTTTCTCGATGAGCTGGTTCAAATCCTGCCTGAGTTTCTCTTCATCGCAGTTCTCAGAAGGCACAACGCAGGCACGGACCTTCTCGCCCATGACCTGGTCTGGAACTCCCACGACAGCACACATGATCACGTCTTTGTGAGAGCTAAGTATCTCCTCGATATTCTGCGGATAAATGTTATAGCCTCCTGATATGATCATTCTTTTGAGCCTCTGCGAGAAGTATACGAAGCCTTCCTCGTTCATATATCCAAGGTCCCCGGTATACAGCCAAGTATAGCCGTCTTCACGCTTACGGAGAGTTTTTGCAGTTTCATCAGGCTCCTTGTAGTAGCCCTTCATGACTGAGGGGCCACGGAGTATGATCTGGCCAATTTCACCCGGAGGGAGTTCTTGATCATTCTCGCCGATGATCTTGTAAAATGTATCAGCGTAGGGCAGCCCAACGCTAAGAAGGTCCTCAGAATCAGCAGGCATCAGACAGCTTCCTGTGACACATTCAGTAAGTCCGTATCCCTCACGGACTCGAGCCTTACATCCGTGCTCAGCAAGCATTTTATTGAGCTTCTTTTTGGTGGAAGGGGCCAGAGAATCACCGCCTGAGATGATACATTTGAGAAACGAAAGATCCTTTCCGTCGAAGCTCTTGTCGATGAGCATTGCCTCGTATATGGCTGGTACACCAGCGATCATGTCAGGCTTGTATTTGAATAGCAGCTTTGGAAAATCTCTAGTCGAAAATTTAGGCTGGATCACAGCAGTTCCGCCTAAGACCAGCATGGTGTGTATGCAGACGCCAAGTCCAAATCCGTGAAATATCGGCATAACAGAGAGCATTTTCATTCCTGGACAAAGCCCTCCGCAGGCATCTATGCTATGGATCGCCAAGGCGTTGAAATTCATATTGGTGAGCATGATCCCCTTGGGCTTTCCGGTAGTTCCGCCGCTGTAAAGAATAGCAGCAGTCTCGTCAGCCTTTCCGTGAGAGCTTATATCTTGCCCATTTGATGCTCCGGAAATAAAACTATCCCAGCTATCTCCCGAACACTGGGGAGGCTTTTTCTGAGTCAGCTTATAGCCTAGCCTAAGAAGGAATGGCATGGTCCGGGCAGCACTAACAGTGATGACATTCAGCTGCGGACACTTCTTCTGAACGCTGCTGAGCTTGTCACCGATAAGGTCTATACCGAAAATCAGGCTGCTTTCAGTGAGCTGTATAAATCGAATGATCTCATTCTCCGCAGACATGGGGTGGATCATGTTTGCAACAGCTCCGATCTTATTGACGGCGTAAAACAGACAGACAGCTTCCGGGATATTTGGCAGGCAGATCGAAACGCTGTCTCCCTTTTTCACTCCGATAGCATCAAGAGCCTTTGCGCATTTACTTATCTTATCTATCAGCTTTTTATAGGTGATCTTTGAGCCAAAATAATCCAGCGCAGTAAACTCAGGAAACTCCTTGCTCCTTTCTTCCAGAAGGTCGTAAACAGAACACTCAGGATATTCAAGATGTCTTTTCATGTTTTTTCCACTCCTCATAAGTTGTGAAATGCTTTGATGAGAGCTCTTCCGCAGGCATGGTCTTTTTAAGAAGAAATGCGATCGTTTCGTAAAGCCGCATATTGGTCGTATCAGCATCCGTAGAAGGAACTATAGGTCTCCCAAAAACCACAGTAAGCCTATTCCTTGACAGCAGACTATAATCACCGGTTATGGCATATGGAATGATCGGCGATGCGGTCTTTCCAGCCATGGCAGCAGCTCCGAATTTGAACGGAAGGAGCAGCTCTTCGGTGTAATTTCGTTTAGCCTCAGGCGAAACGTTCACAAGCTGACCGCTTTCGAGTGCCTCAACCGCTGAGGAAAAAGCATCATGATTATGGCTAGCCTGCAAGTCAACAGGGATAGTTCCTACGCTGCGAAACATTCCGCCAAAAGGTCCGTCATGAAGTTCCTTCTTTGCAAGAGTCCTGACCACACGCCTTGTGGAAATATCGATAAGTATGGGGTCAAGGGCGTGCTTATGGTTTCCGGCAATAACAGCGGCTCCGCTTTTGGGGATGTTTTCTGCGCCAATGATCCTAGGCCGAAAGATCAGCAGGAATACTGGCTTTAGAACAAAACGCATCATCTTATATAAACAAAACATGATCAGATCTCCTTTTCCTTATTATAAGCCTTCTGAGCAGCTTTGTCAACGAGAAGAAGCTCTCTACAGTTATATGATACAACTATCTTCATCTAAGTGTAAGCTGTCTGTTGTCATTTTAACGGTGACAAATGTCACCAAATGCGTTGATTTTTGGCACTGAATGTGCTATAATTACCCTAGCTTACCAAAAGGAGTGATACTATGAAAGATCAGATCGTTTTTCGGGGCACGTCTGGGTATCATGAGCTTGAAAAATATATTTCTGAGCTTCATTGCAAACGGTTGATGCTGGTTTGCGGCAGATCTTTGTCAAGCACTAGAGCCGGTGCTTTCTTTGATAGATTACCCGGAAACACAGGGGTGGAGATAGTTAGATTTTCCGGATTTTCGCCAAATCCTTCCTACGAGGAGACCGTAAAAGGAGTAGAGCTGTTTCGCAGCGAAAAATGCGATGGGATCATTGCTGCCGGAGGCGGAAGCGCAATGGACACCGCAAAGTGTATCAAGGCTATTGCAAAAATGCAGGACAGTGAGGAGTGGATCAAGCAACCTATAACCTCCAATGAGATCCCCATCATCGCCATGCCCACTACAGCCGGTACCGGCAGCGAAACCACAAGGTATGCCGTCGTTTATTACAATGGGAAGAAGTTTTCAGTGACCCATGAAAGCATCATACCTGATGCAGTTCTCCTAGATGCTGAGCTGCTTTCCGGACTGCCTGAACTGCATAAAGTTTCTGCCATGCTCGATGCTTTATGTCACGCCATAGAGTCATTTTGGTCGGTCAATTCTACCAGCCAGAGCCGAGCACTATCCAGGCGGTCCATAGGGATGATACTCCAAAACATGGACGGCTATCTTTCGGGCGAATCATCCTGTGCTGAACAAATGCTGGACGCTGCATATATCTCCGGCCAGGCGATAAACATTACAGCGACTACTGCCGGACACGCCATGAGCTATGAGCTTACCGGAAAATTCGGCATGACACACGGCCATGCTGTGGCTGTCTGCGTCCCGGAGGTCTACAGATATATGCTCGAAAATCCTGAGAAGCTCACAGATCATCGAGGCAATGAGTATTTTCAAGAGTGCATGAGCGAGCTTGCGTTTCTTCTCGGCGAAAAGGATCATTTGGCTGCTTATGAGAAACTAAGAGAATTGCCTATAAAACTAGGAATGGAGCTGCCGGTCGGGATCACCGAGGATCTGCTCGAGCAGTTAGCTAAGTCGGTGGATTCTGGCAGGCTCAAAAACAATCCTGTCCTCCCAGATAAGGACGGGCTCAAACTGATATACCGCCGTATTTTTAACAGGAGCAGAATATGAGAGCAGAACGTTTTGCCAAGATCTTAAGAGCAGATTTTTTTACCGGTGTTCCTGACAGCGCCCTAAAAGGCCTATGTGATCATCTTTGCGAGAGCTTTGGAACAAATAGCGCTCATCACCTTATAGCCGCAAACGAGGGAAACGCTGCCGCTGCTGCCGCTGGGTACTATCTTTCTACCGGAAAGATCCCTGTGGTTTATATGCAGAATTCCGGTGAAGGCAACATTATTAATCCTGCCGCAAGTCTATTGAGCCCAGAGGTCTACGGTATCCCCATGATCTTTGTTATCGGCTGGAGAGGCCAGCCAGGTGTTCAGGACGAGCCGCAGCACCGCTTCCAGGGAAAGATAACTCTTGCGCTTTTGGAAACTATGGGCATAGATTGCATGGTGATGACTAAAGACACCACCGAGCAAGAGCTCTCTGATATGATGAAAAGAGCGGAGCCCATTTTATCCCAAGGCAGGCAAGTCGCTATCGTTGTGGAAAGCGGAGCCATAACTCACGACCGAAAGATCTCCTATCAAAATAGCAATACCCTGACCCGTGAGGACACGATTAGGCTGATCACCGAGTATTCCGGCGAGGAGCCCATTATCGCTACGACCGGAAAGGCCGGCCGTGAGCTTTTCGAGCTTAGGGCGAAAGCAGGAACGGGTCATCACAGGGATCTTCTTACGGTTGGATCAATGGGACATTGTTCATCCATCGCTCTTGGCATCGCTATGAATATCGCTCAAAGAGTATGGTGCATTGACGGAGATGGCGCCTTGATCATGCACATGGGCGCAATGACGGTCATCGGAAAAACCAATCCCAAAAATCTAGTCCATATAGTGATAAATAACTGCGCACACGAATCCGTTGGCGGTATGCCAACATCAGCTGAAAGCATAGATCTTCCCGCTGCTGCAAGAGCTTGTGGATATGAGCAGGTCTTCACAGCAGATGATGAGAGCTCTCTTCGGTCTGCCCTTTCTCAAACTGCCAAAGGAAACAAACTCACCTTTATCGAGGTCAAGGCAGCTATCGGATCACGAGCCGACCTTGGAAGGCCGACCACAGCGCCTATAGACAATAAAAAGGAATTCATGGATCATCTTCAAAAACTAAACAGAAATACACACTGAAATCAACGGAAATACTCCCATTTGACTGTTGCATTTCATAAGAAGATGTGCTATAATAGTCTTTATGATAACATAATCGAAAGGACGTATAAAACATGAAAAAATCATTCACTCTTGCAGCAGCGGCTGCCCTCTTAGCTTGCTGTTTGACTGGCTGCGGATCAAGTGCTCCTGCCAACACAGTGCATAACGCCGATGATCTTGTTGGCAAGAAGATCGGTACCCAGCTTGGAACAACCGGATATATCTTCGCCGGAGATATTGAAAATGCTACTGTTGAGCCCTATAACAAGGGCGCAGATGCTGTTCAGGCTCTCAAGCAGGGAAAAGTTGACGCTGTTATCATTGACAGTGAGCCTGCAAAGGTCTTCGTTTCAAAGAACGATGATCTTATGATCCTTGATGATCCTTTTGCAGTTGAGGAGTATTCTATAGCATACAAGCTGGGCAATGACGAGCTTGGCAAAAAGCTGGACGAAGCTCTCACTGAGCTCAAGAATGACGGCACTCTCGATGAGATAGTTTCTCATTGGGTAGGCGATTCAGCTGACCAGGTTTCATACACTCCTGACTCAAGCGTTTCTCGTGACAACGGCAAGCTGATCATGGCTACAAATGCAGAATTCCCGCCCTATGAGAGCATGGATCATGAAGCTGTGGTCGGGATAGACGTTGATATGATGAACGCTGTATGCGACCGCCTTGGATATGAACTCCAGATCGATAATATGGAGTTTGACTCTATTATCGCTGCGGTGGATTCGGGCAAGGCTGATGTTGGTGTTGCCGGTATCTCTGTTACCCCTGACAGAGAGAAGAACGTTTCCTTCACTCAGGGCTACGCTACAACAACTCAGGTCATTATTGTCCGCAAGGACTGATAGGTGGATCTTATGAGCAGTTTTTTAGATAAACTCCACGATACCTTCATCGTGGACGACCGCTGGAAGTATCTTGCCAACGGCCTTAAAACTACATTGATCATAACCGTTTTCGCTGTTATGATCGGAATGGTGCTTGGCTTCCTGATAGCCATTATCCGTTCAACTCATGATAAGACCGGCAAACTGAAGTTCCTAAACCTTCTTGCAAAGCTGTATCTGACAGTGATCCGAGGAACTCCGGTAATGGTGCAGCTCCTTATAATTTACTACGTTATCTTTGCATCAGTCGCTATAGATAAGACAGTCGTCGGAATACTGGCCTTTGGCTTAAACTCAGCAGCCTATGTTGCTGAGATATTCCGTTCAGGCATCATGTCCATCGACAATGGTCAGTTCGAGGCAGGTGCAAGTTTAGGACTGAACTACCGCAAGACCATGATGTATATCATCATGCCCCAGGCTTTCAAAAATGTTCTTCCGGCTTTGGCGAATGAGTGTATCGTTCTGTTAAAGGAGACCTCTGTCGCCGGATATATCGCACTGAACGACCTGACAAAAGGCGGAGATATCATCAGAAGTCTAACTTATGAGGCGTTCCTGCCGCTTATCGCAGTTGCCCTGATATACCTGACCATCGTACTGATACTCAGTTCGTTGGTATCCGCACTTGAAAGGAGGCTCGCTAAAAGTGATAGAGGTTAAAGACCTGCAAAAGAGCTTCGGCGATCTTCATATCCTCAAAGGCATCAGCACGAAAATCGAGAAAGGCGAGAAGGTGGTCATAATTGGACCCTCCGGATCTGGAAAGAGCACCTTTCTGCGGTGCCTGAACCGTCTCGAACAGCCTAGCTCCGGAACAATATTGTTCGAGGGCGAGGACCTGACAAAGGTCTCTGATAAGCGCTTGTATGAGATCCGTGAAAAAATGGGAATGGTATTCCAGCATTTCCACCTTTTCCCTCATCTTACTATCCTGGAAAACCTTACCCTTGCGCCTGTCAAGCTAAAGCTGATGACCAAGGACGAGGCTGAGAAAAGCGCCAGGACTATGCTGAAAAAGGTTGGTCTGGCTGACAAGGAAAGTGCCTATCCCAATCAGCTTTCCGGCGGACAGAAACAGAGGATCGCCATTGCTAGAGCTCTTGTCATGAATCCGGATGTAATGCTGTTTGACGAGCCGACTTCAGCACTCGACCCTGAAATGGTAGGCGAGGTGCTGAGTCTTATGAAACAGCTTGCTGACGACGGTATGACTATGGTGGTAGTTACCCACGAAATGGGCTTTGCAAGAGAGGTCGCCTCTCGGGTGTTGTTCATGGACGGCGGCTATATCATGGAAGAAAACAGCCCAGACAAGTTCTTTACTGATCCTCAAAATCCCAGGCTCAAGGACTTCCTCTCCAAGGTGCTTTGAATCTAGCCGAGTACATATATAATTTTAGCCCCGAAGCTTTCAGATGGCTTCGGGGCATTTTACTGGAATTGTGGTATGGGCTAATTGAGATCACCAATTACAAAGTCTGCATATTTGCCAAAGGTTTTCATAAAGGTATTCCTCAGTTAGCCAAGTATACTTTTTTAAGCAAGCATTGATCAAAATGTCGCAGTATTTTTGATCTGATCCATAGTCATTTCGTGGTAATGCTCCGTAATTTTGATAAATCCCAGCAAATGTACAGCATATATCCAGAAGATACTTTCGTGCCGACGATAGATACTCTTTTAGGCGTACGATCTCAGCTTCACTTAGATCCGGATATTTTTTGAGCATATCTTCCGCAAAAGCGCTGCTGTTTGAGCATTGCGGCAACCACAAATGGAAGTAACTATCAAATAGCTCTAAAACGCATTCCCCGCAGCATGGCGGGATAAGTGTTTCATCATTTTGTGCAAGATCTATCAACCTGCGGATCTTTCTTTCCTTATCGGTCATAATGCTATACTTACTAGCTGTTAAATCTCTGCAAGAACTGCTTGACTCTGTCGGAAGCGTTCTCACCAAAAAGCTGCTCAGGAGCACCTGCTTCTACAATGTAGCCGCCCTCCATGAAAATGACCTTATCAGCTACATCTCGGGCAAATGCCATTTCATGAGTGACGATGACCATTGTCATGCCCTCTTTTGCCAGCTCCTTGATGACCTTTAGGATCTCGCCAGTGAGCTCCGGATCCAGAGCTGAGGTCGGCTCGTCAAAGAACAGCACCTCCGGGTTAAGAGCAAGCGCTCTAGCGATCGAGACTCTCTGCTGCTGGCCGCCGGAAAGCTCACAGGGATAGGAGTCTCCTTTGGTCTCAAGACCCATTTTTTTCAGAAGCTCATCAGCCTTTTTAGAGGCCTCGGTCTTGTCTTTTTTTAGGACACATACCGGAGCCTCTGTTATGTTTCGCTTAACGGTCATGTGAGGGAATAGGTTGAAATTCTGAAAAACCAGACCGGTTTTGAGACGAATATCACGAAGAGTTTTTTTGTCAGCGTAGACAGTCTTCCCGGAGCCGTTCTTTATCAGCATATCTGTTCCGCAGACCTTTATAACACCGGAATCAGCGTGCTCCAACTGGTTTATACACCGAAGGAGAGTAGATTTACCGCTGCCCGAAGGCCCGATAACAGCTACTACCTCGCCCTTCTTCACATCGAAGGAAATATCCTTTAGCACCTCCAAGCTGCCAAAGCTCTTGGAAAGATTGCGAATTTCAAGCATTGACATAATTATGTCTCCTTATTTATAATAGTTCAGCTTCTTCTCGATAAATGCGAAGAGAAGCGTCAGAAGAGTTGCAAATGCGAAATAGAATAGACCTGCCATGAACAGCGGTACCAGAGAGCTGTAGAAGCTCATCTGTTTCTTGGCGATGTACATGATCTCCATGTAGCCCATGGCATAGGCAAGAGAAGTATCCTTGACCAAAGTTATGATCTCATTGGAGCTTGCAGGTATAACACGCTTTACCACCTGCGGAAGGATGATCCGGAAGAAAGTCTGGAGCTTGTTGAAACCCAGAGCACCGGCAGCTTCATACTGTCCCTTGGGTATCGACTCGATACCGCCACGGAATATCTCGGCAAAATAAGCAGCGTAGTTAAGTACAAATGCTATAAGTATCATACGGAACATATATCCGCCGGACTGTATATCCACCTTATCGAGAATGCCACGCAAGCCTTCGGGACAATTAGGCGACAGCTTCAATATAGGCACCGAATAGTACACAACGATTATCTGGAGCAGCAGGGGAGTTCCACGCATAATGAGTATGTACAGATTTGTCAGCCATGATACCGGCTTGATCCTGCACATTTTAAGTAGTGCAATGATCATTCCCAGCGGGATCGCATAAAGCAAAGTAAACCCAAATAGTTTAAGGGTAGGTGGAAGATGCTCCAGCATTAACTGGAATAAGCTAGATATCTGTTCGCTCGACATATTTTTTGACCGCCTTTACTGTGTTAATGTTTCACTGTGATATGATCACCCGATATGCAGGGAGCAGATCTGTGATCTGCGTATCTGCAAGGGCATTCAGAAAATTTATAATGGACACTTTTGAATTCATTATATCACATTATTTGTGAAATTTCAACCCTCACTGTGAAAATACGATGTTTTCGGCTGATTTTAGCGATGGGCATATCAATTTGGTCAACATTCGGTCAACATTCATGGCACTTCAAGATACAAAAAGATAGACTTTACGCAGCTTGTTGCAGGTCTTGGGATTTTTGTAGTACGCTCCGTAAAAGCCGTCTCTTTTTGTATCAAAATATTTACGTTTCATCTGACTTTACTCCTTTCAGAATGCTCAGCACCGCATTTACCGCCAGATCCCGCATTATACCGGCATTCAGCCCGTACAGCTCGTTATTCATCATCATATGGCAGTGCTGTTCCATAATGCTTATTGCCGTATACGCCTTTTCACGGATATTGGTATCATCATGCAGGAACGCCGCAAGTCTTGATATAACTTCTTTCATTTTTTCATCGGTTATCTCGCTGTACAGCTTTCTCACATCTTCATCCGTATGCTGCAAGCCCTCAAGTTCCTCGTGAATATCACGGTACCTGATATGAAATTCCTCAAACGCTTTCAATATCGCTTCAAGATACCGCCGTATATCCGTAACAGTTTCGGGAATGGGAGTATCATCTATATCAGCTATATGGCTGATATGTTCTGCGCCGTAAGTTATGACCGAAAGCAGGATATCCTTTTTATTCCTGAAATATCTGTAAGCGATGCCCGTGGAAACTCCCGCTTCTGCCGCAATATCATCGACTGTTGTTTTATGATAGCCTTTCTTTTCATACATAACAATCGCCGCTTTCAGCAGATCATCCCGTGTTTTCTGCGACCTTGCCTGTACAGGCTTTACCTTTTTCTCCATGTCAGCTCCTTTTCTTCAGCACTGCGAATCGGAACAGATCGTGACCGAGTACCTTTGCACCGGACTGTTCTGCCGCTTCTTCGAGTTTGCGCACCTCTCCCGGTGTGAGCTTAACATTCACTGCTTCTGCAAGCTCCCTGACCTGCTTCGGTTTCCGACAGCCGCATATCGGGACAACGCCCTTGTTTACGCAGTAAGCCTCAGCTACCTGCGGAACGGTGATATCATGCCGCTTTGCAACTGCGATCATCACTCTGTAAAGTTCGTGCATTTTGCGTTTTTGACGGTCCATGAAGAATTTCATCAGCGAGAATTTTGTTTTTACTCTCGGATCGGTGAGCATACCTTCTACAAGCACCGCCCACGCCCAGAACGCTATGCCGTTCTCCCTGCACCAGTCAAGCAGGCCGTTCTTTTCCCATTCACGGGAGATCAGGCTGTAATGATTCTGCACACCGTACAGCGGTATCCCTGCTTTGTCAAGTATGCGCTTTGCAAGCCTGCATTCTTCAAGGGTAAAATTCGATACGCCGATATTGCGGATCTTGACCTCATTGTAAAGCCCGATGATCTCCGAAAGGTGCTGTTCGATATCCGTAGGCAAATGCAGCCAGTAAATATCCACATAGCTGCGTCTGAAGTCAGCAAGATCTTTTTCCAGCGACTTGCGGACGCGGTTTTTCTTGTAATGGGTAAATGGAGTGTATTTTGCAGATATGATGATGTTATCCTCGCCGATCTCCTCCGCAAAACCACCGAACATTTTCTGAGCTTTGCCAAGTCCGTAATCACGGGCAAGATCATAAATCATAAGCCCCTGATTTACGGCTTCAAGCATAGCGTCTTTAATAACGCTGTCCTCTACATAGCTGCCTCTGAGAGCTTTTCCGTAAGCCTTTCCGCCCCATGAGTTCGTACCGATGACTGCTTTCGCTTCAATATTCCCCATAATAACGCCGCCTTTCAAAAAAATGTGAGAACTCTCTCACCTTCAATATACCACAGACCCAAAGAGTTGTCAATAGAAAGTGAGAAAGTTCTCATATTATTTACAAATGCAATACTGCCCTACAACTTATGGTATGCAGGAGCTTGTGAAACACATCGATCTGCTCCTCGCTCAGCGAATCTTCAAACGGTATGCAGAGCTTGTCCCAACTCGCCAGAGAACTCAGCGTCAGCCCCGAAAACAGGAACACAAAGCTGACGCTGCGGATCGTTTTCGGGATATGTTCACGCTTGCCTGCGCCCTAAAAGAAAGCATCTGTTTCATATTGCTCCCTTTCCGCTGCATTCGCTTTCAATCCCGCCGTTTTCAATATGCAGTATATGGGTGCAGCAACGGTCGATCAGTTCCATATCATGGGTCACGATCAGCACAGTGATATCCTTATGCAGTGAGCGCAAAAGCTCCGCCGTACATTCCATACTGCGGTAATCGAGTCCGCTTGTGGGCTCGTCAAATACCAGCAATTTCTTTCCTGCAAGCAGTGCCGAAGCGATCGCAGCACGCTGCTTCTGTCCGCCGGAAAGGGACATAGGATGCCGTTCTTTGTATTCCGAAATATGCAGCTTTTGAAGAATGTCCAGCGCAGTTTGTTCTCCGGTATCATCGGTACCGAGCATCACTTCTTCCAGTACCGTTTCTGCAAAAAGCTGATGATTCACGTCCTGCATGACCATATATGAAAGCCGAACCATATCCTTTGAGCGATATGGTTTCCCGTCGATATTGACCGTGCCTTTGAAATGCTTTTGCAGTCCGCACAGGCATTTAGTGAATGTGGTTTTTCCCGCACCGTTGTGACCGACCACAGCAATGACTGCGCCTTTCGGTATAGCAAGCTCCGAAATATGGATAGCATACTGCTTTCCGTAGCTGTATGTGAAACCATTGAGCGTTATCTTTTCAATGCCCTCAAATGGCTTTATCTGTGTTAATCCTATTTTGCTTTCAAGGTAATTATTGGCTGTCAGGACCGCCCGAAGCCCCATACTGCTGAGCTTTTCCGCAGGCAGAGAAAAGAATGCTTCCCCTGTAAATTCTGCGGAAATACTGCCGTTTTCCATGTATACGACCCTGTCACATGATCTGCTGAGCCAGCCCAGCCTGTGTTCTGCGATGACAATCGTTTTACCCTGCGCCTTCCATCCTCGGATGATGTCACGCAGTTCATTTATTGCATCATGGTCAAGGTTTGATGTCGGCTCATCCAGTACGATCAGTTCCGGCAGCATCGCCGCCACACCTGCACAGGCGATCTTCTGTTTTTCACCGCCTGACAGATTGAAAATACTGCGGTTTTGGAGTTTTTCAATGCACATATCTGCAACGGTTTTGTCTATTCTTTTTTGTATTTCTGTTTCAGAGAGTCCCATATTCTCACACCCGAATGCGATCTCTGCTATGGTATCCACGCAAAAAAACTGGCTCCTCGGATTCTGGAACACACTTCCGACAATGCCTGCAAAGTCTTCTATCGGGGTATCACAGATACTTCTGCCAAACACTGAGACAGTGCCCTGCAATTCGCCCTCATAATAATGCGGGATCAGACCATTCAGCAAACGGGTAATCGTAGTTTTTCCACAGCCTGATGCACCGCAGAGCAACACACATTCACCTTTCCTGATTTGCAGATCTATACGATGCAATGCACCCTCATTGGAATTTCCGTACTGAAATGACACATCTTTTAATTCAGCCGCTATTTCGTTCATGTTATCACTCCGATCATTCCGAGGATCCATAGCATATAAAGCGGCGCTGTCAGCAGTAGCACTGCAATATCCTGTGCGTGAGATCCTATTTTACAGATGTTTGTCCGTTTCACTTTTGTGCCGAGTCCACGGGTCAATGCAGCCGCTGACAGCTCACTGCCGATATTCACCGAGCAGACCATGAGTGGCACGAGTCTGTACTCTATGAACTTACCTGCATTTTTGCCGCCGATGCGAATGTCACGCATTTTCATTGCTGTGTTGATCGCTGCAAATTCTTCCAGTACAGTCGGAAAGAAACGGAACATCACAGACAGCGGTATCGTGAACTGCTGCGGAATGTGCATCCGGTGCATTGCTGCGATGAATTCGCTGACAGTCGTTGATGAGAGCATATATGCGCCCATGATAAGCCCGGGCATCAGCCGTACAAATATCAGGCAACATAGTCCGATGATGCTCAGTGCGACACCTGTGATATGCGGTACGAGGAAAATCTCTGCCGACTTCATTATCGCATACAGGATACCGAACACAGCAGCCTTTTTGTATTGCTTTGCAGTCATGAGAAGAATAAGCGGCAGAATGCTCACAGCGGTCGTACCGTATCGGACAGCCTCAATATCGCTGCCTGTACCGCCGAGAGCAAATACTACAAGTGTTATCATCACGATCAGCTTTGTACGCGGATCGAGTACAAGTCCTCTGTTTTCGATATCCGCCGTGAAAAGTCCTGCCATTTACAGTCACCACGAAGCGGCTTCACGCCTGCTTTCCACGAGTCTCCGGTAGATGCCGTCTTCACGCATAAGCTCATCGTGCGTACCCTGCTGTGCTATCTTTCCGCTTTCGATAACGAGTATTTTATCGGCGTTTCGGACAGTTTTCAGCCTGTGTGCTATCATAATAATGGTCTTTTCTCTGGTCAGTGCGTCTATCGCTTTCATCAGGTCAGCTTCATTTTCGGGATCAACATTTGCGGTCGCCTCATCAAGGACTATTATCGGAGCGTCCTTCATAATAGCACGGGCTATAGAAATACGCTGCTTTTCACCGCCAAAAAGACTTGCACCACCCTCTCCGATAACGGTATCGTACCCGTCGGGAAGCTGAATGATAAAGTCATGGCAGCAAGCCTTTTTCGCCGCATCTACGACCTTTTCCATCGGTGCATCAGGCTGTCCAAAGCGGATATTATTGGCTATGGTATCCGCAAACAGATACACACGCTGGAACACAAAACTGTAATTTTTCATCAGTGCGTCCATACTGTAGTCCCTCACATCTCTACTATCAAGCGTGACTTTGCCCTCGTCCACATCCCAAAAGCGGGATAAAAGTGAAGTCAAAGTAGTTTTACCGCCGCCGGACGGACCGACGATAGCCGTAGTTGTGCGCTCAGGGATATGCAGTGAAATGCCGTCGATTATCTTTCTCTGCTCATATGCAAACCCGATTTTTTCCGCTGTTATATCAAAATGCTCAGGCTGAATATCCTGCCCCGAAATATCCATCTGCGGCGTTGCAAGAATCTCCTGCGCCTGCCTGACCGATACATCGACTGTTCTCAGCAGAGCGGAATATTTGCCTGCATTGTCAAGCTGTGCATAGATCAGGTAGGAGCTGATGATCATAATAATTGTTGTGAGTAAGTCCATTGCCCCGCCGATATGCAGAAGGACCGATACCAGCACGATGATCGTTCCGAGCGCTTTCAGCCAGAAGCTTTGCAGCGTCATATAGGGAATGAGCTTTAACTCCATAGCCGAATTTGCGTGTTCGTTCTCATCTATTGCAATGTTGAGATCTTTACTGCGTTTGCCGGTCAGGCGAAATGTCCTGACCTCGAAAATACCCTGAATATACTCGATGACCTTTGCAACGAGCGCAGAATCTTTCTCGACTTTCTGCTTCGCCATACTTGCCGATTCTTTCATCATACCACTGTTTATCAGGAAGAATACCACAAGTCCGCCGCAGAGGATCAGTCCGATACGCCAGTCGAAAAACAGCAGCATGACGGTAATGACCGCAGTTGAAAGCAGTCCCGAGCAAACCAGCATAACTACTCTTGTGGCAACATTTTCAAGATTCTGCATGGTATTTGTCGTCACAGACATGATATGCCCGAGGCTGTTTTCGTTGTAGTAGCCCATGGGCAGATAACGCAGATGCTCCGCAAGCTGCATACGCTTGTTTGCACAGGTGTTATAGCCGCCCTCAGTCTGGAGCATAGTCGCTTTGCTCTTTGCAATGCCTGCACCAATCACGCTCACAAGCATGATACAAAGACAGGTCAGACAGGTTTTGGAGGTCACGTTTTTATCAAGGAGTGCCGACACCATACAAGCGATAGCAGGTAATTTCAGTGCTTCAAACATCGCCTGCAACAGGTTCAGGGCAATGGAAATATAGAAGCGTTTTCTGTCCTCTGCATTGCAGAAATCAAAGAAGTTTTTCAGTATCTTAAACATTGTCCTCACCGTCCTTTACTGAAATATGTGCCGCCCACATTTTGCTGTACAGACCGTTCTGTGCAAGCAGGTCTTCGTGCGTGCCCTGTTCAACTGCAATACCGTCCTTGATGACATAGAGCCTGTCGGCGTTCTTCACGGTCGAGAGCCTGTGTGCGATCACAATAAGCGTTTTTCCTTCAACGAGCTTTGCTACGCTCTTCTGTATCACCGCTTCATTTTCGGGATCAGTATAAGCTGTTGCTTCATCGAGAATTATGATATCCGCATTTTTGAGCATGGCTCTTGCAATAGAAATTCGCTGCCGTTCGCCGCCCGAAAGATGTCCGCCAGACGATCCGACAACTGTATCATAGCCGTTTTCAAGGCTCATGATGAACTTATGGCAGCCGCATTTTCTTGCCGCTTCCTCAACCTCACTGTCGGTCGCCGACTGTTTTCCGAGACGGATATTTTCACGTACAGTCATATCAAAGAGGTAATTATCCTGCGAAACATAAGCGATCTTGTCGTTATAATCGTCAAGCGGGATATCCCTGATATCCACACCGCCGAGAGTAATACTTCCGCTGCTGATATCCCACAGGCTTGCGATAAGTCTTGCAACGGTGGATTTGCCGCTTCCGGAAGGTCCGACAAGTGCGATAAATTCGCCCTTATGGATCGTCATGGAAATGCCGTGGATGATCTCCTTGTCATCATATCCGAAGCGGATATCATGCAGCTCAATGTCGCCGTCACTCATCTTTTTTGTCAGCTTTTCGGGGCGTACCATTTCGGGTGCGTCTATGATATTTCTTACCTCTGTCACGATCGTGTCCATTTGAGCTATGTCATCGGAATAGGACATGATACCGAGCAGAGGTTCAATGAGCCCGACCGTCAGAATAATGACCGTGATAAAATCGGCTGTGCTGATCGTTCCGTGAATAGTCATGATACCGCCGATGGGCAGAACGGAAAGCATTGTCGCAGGCATGATGCACATTGCAAAGGTCATATACACGTTGCATTTGCGCATCCAGTCAACAAAACTTGCGGCACTCTCTTTGGCGGCGGCAGCAAATTTCTCATAGCTGGACTGCGCCTTGCCGAACACCTTGATGACCTCAATTCCGTTTATATATTCCGTTGTGATAGCATTCAGCGCCTTGGTAGCCCGAACAGTCCTGCTGTAATTCTCCTCATATCCGAACATCATGAGCATATAGCAGATAACTCCTAAAGGCACCGTGATGAGCGCAGCAAGTCCCAGCTTCCAATTGATAATAAAGGTGTAGAGCAGTATGATTATCGGAGCGCCGATGCCGGTCGTGAACTCGGGCAGGATATGTGCAAGCGTTGTTTCGATACTGTCGATACGCTCCACGATCGTGCTTTTCAGAGCTCCCGACGGCTGACTGATGACATTGCCGAGGGGCATTTTCGCCAGCTTATCAAGCGCCTTTTTGCGTATTACTGCAAGTGTATGAAATGTAGCAAGGTGTGAATTCGCCGTACTTAGCGCATGAAACAGCGAGTGTCCCAGCCACAGCGCAACTATCACAGCACAATTGATGATGTATGCACTTTTATCGGTGCTTCCTGCAAGCAGGTCTTTTACGATCCTTGCAATAAAATAATACGGCACGATACCGCACAGCATACTTATCGCCGCAAGTATTACGCTTACAACAAACTTCCCCTTCCGCTCACCGGACTGCCTGAGCAGCCAGCCAAATGAGCCATTCTGATCCTTCACCATTATCGTTCCTCCTGTCTGTTTCGATAATTCTGCGGTGTTACGCCCATGACATCACGGAAAGCCGCCGAGAATTTTGAAGCATTGTCATATCCGAGCCGCTGTGCAATGTCTGCGATATTCATTCTCCGATAAGAAATAAGCATTTCCGCAGCAGCTTTCATCTTGTAACTTTTTATGTACTGATACACAGGTGTACCGTATACTGCCTTAAACAGCTTTCGCAGGGAAGCAGGCGGCATTCCTGATATTTCGGAAAGCTCCTCCACAGTAAAGGTCTTATCGAGCCTGCCTGTGATAAGAGTATGCAGTTCCTTGACCTTTGCGGTCTGGCTTGCAGGAAAATACTGCCGCTGTTCTGAATTTGCCGCAGTGTCAACAGCAGAAAGCAGCAGAAGCAGCTCAGCGATCTTTACCCTGAAAAATCCAAGCCGCATACTCTCAGGCGTATGGTACAACTGTGAAAAAACAACATTCATCTGTTCATTTGTACGGAGCAGAAATTCCTTATTCTCTGGGCAGAACTTTTTGCCAAGCATATCCAGATCAACCGAAAGAAACGGCATTTCCTGCCGGAGCGATTCCTGGGCAGCCCCTTGCATAAACCCTATGGTTATGCCGTGATAGTGAGAAAGCGGCAGCTCTACCTTGCCTGCGTGATGCACACGTTTGTCGATACGCAGATCGCCCGCCTCCATATAGTAGCGCTCGCCGAGGGCGTTTTCATGCTCGATCCGTCCCTCCCGGCAGTGATCGATGCAAAGCACCGTATCCGCATTCTGATATTCCGATACACAGTGCTTCATGTGAAAATCGTTATACATAAGATATATACCGTCAAACACACGGTACATCGTCATAAAGCCCTCGCCCGATTCGCCATCGAGCCGCAGCACACGGCACTCTCCCTCGGCTGCGATCTCGTGTACATTAGAGCCGAAGCCGGCTTTATCAAGTGTATCGAAGATATCTCGGCTCATGCGATGCCCGCCTTTTCAAAATGCTTTTTCATCAGACGTCTGCCGATCAGTCCGCCGATGATACCGCATAGAAATGCCACTATAAATGTGACCGGACACATCCATGTCGGCATAAGTTTCGTAACGGTGTCGATGTAATCCTGTCCGAAATTCTGACGGGAAGCCCAGTATTTTTCCGCAGCGAAAAACAGCGGCAGATAGTTCGCGGCGACCCACAGGCTGAATACGCCGTTTGTGATGACTGCCTTTGCTGCACTCTTATAGTTTCCGCTTTTGTAGATCAGCTCTGCGATCAGTCCGCTGAATACCGATACCGCAAGCGGCGGCCAGCTCATACCGGTCAGAAGCATCAGAATGCCCATGATAATGCTCATGATCCATATCATACCGAATTTTCTGACTTTTGTCAGGAAGAGCATGAACGGGATACCGCCGATGATCGGGACAAGCACCGACAGCAGAGGCAGAAAGATCGGTATCATGCCGAGCATAGCGATAATGAACAAGATAGCAAAATAGATCGCTGAGAAAATACCGATGTTGATCAGATCTTTACCTTTCATAATTACCTCCAATTAAGTTATACACAGCTAACTAAATACAATAAAAATTAGTCTTGCGTCCAAGACCATTACATATTATACCACAAGCATATAGATGTTTCAACTCCATTTTGTTCCTGATGCTCCGATCTGATATTATTTTGAAACTCTAAGTCGGATCAGGCAATAGTATGCGGAGCAGCGGTACAGTGGCTTTTTAATATCACATTATTCGAGAAATTGCAAGGTGTACCCTCCCATGAAACTGCTTTTTTCAAAATATTCTTTCTCCGATTGACAAAGCCTGACAACTGTGATATTATATAATTACTATTAGTGCGAATGCACGGATCATTGGAGGATTATGAAATGAATGGAGAAAACAAACCGACAGATGCTGTTTTCAAAGGCGGAAACAACGCAGCTACTTATTTGATCATACTTGGCATTGCTGCTCTCATGCTTTTCTTGGGCATCAGCGGAATGCTAAAGGAGCGTATTGACCTTTCCGAAGGCTTTGAAGGAGGCTTTGAGAAAGGGGACTACTATTCCGGAGTTCCTGAACGCGGACTCGACACGGCATATCTAGACCTTTCTCACAGCATTAACGGCATAAAAGTCGCCCACGAGTATTTCTACATTATCACTAATGAGGATATGACTAGTGCTATCTCAGTAAGAGCGGGAAAGGACTTCGCTAAGAACTTTAACGAGGAATACGAGAATACCGGCAAGGTAAAAGTCACCGGCAAGATCAGGAAGCTTCCCCGTGAAGCCGAGGATTCTCTTGCGTCAATGGTCATAGATGGAAAGAGAGCCGGTATCGAAATAGACGGCTATTATTACATTGACACAAAGTCCGGAATGCTTAACATTGTCAAGATCGCAGTTGGCGCTATAAATGTTGCTATCGCCATACTATTTGCTGTAAGCTCTTCCATAAAGCGCAAGGCTTTCGAGAATGGTGAGCGCAAACTGGCAACTCCAGCAGGTACGATCGCTGCATTTCTTCTCATTGTTGCCGGAATAGGTATCATTTACCTAATGCTGATGTCATTCTGATCACTACAGCCTGAAAGTTGATCCTTTCAGGCTGTTTTTATATGTTGTAATGTTTGACTTTTAGTTCCCGAAATGATATAATGATGTTACAAACTACTAAAAGGGAGCTGATCATATGCCGCCCATGGGAGGCCCACGAGGAGCTAATTTTCTTACTGATGAGGAAAAGAAAAATCGGCCTAAGGTAACAAAAGAGCTGCTTATTAGGATCTTCTCATATATGAAGCCTTATTGGAAGCAGTTTGGTCTGGTATTGATAGCCATACTATTCTCCGCTATCCTTACACTGCTGCCTTCAGTTCTGACCGGACGCATCATAGACGAGGGACTTATAGCAAGGAGCATGAAGGCCCTTGTAAAGTACATCTTGCTTTCACTGGCAGTCACTCTGGGTGCAAACATAATTGGCATACTAGAGAGCTATCTCAATACCTGGATTGCTCAGCACATTACCTTCGATATGCAGAACGCTATGTACCTCCACCTTCAAAAAATGTCTCAGCGTTTCTTCACCTCAAATAATCAGGGCGACATAATCACCAGAATGACCAGCGATATTTCAGGAGTTCAGCAGATAATAACAAACACACTTACAAGCATCATCTCCAACGTGATCACATTGGTAGTTGCTCTAGTGGTGATGTTCCGAGAAAACTGGCTCCTGGCACTGCTTGGAGTAGTGATCGTCCCGCTGTTTACAATACCCACAAGATCCGCCGGAAAAACACGCTGGAGCATTACTCGCGAATCACAGGCTTGCAGCAATGAGATCAATGGTATCCTGAACGAAACCATGTCAGTCAGCGGTCAGCTGCTGGTCAAACTCTTCGGAATGGAGAAAAAAGAATACGCCAGATATGAGGATGTCAACCGCCGTATGATCAACTTAAATATCCGGGAGAGCATGGCTGGGCGCTGGTTCAGAATGGCTCTGAGCACCTTTTCAAGCGTTGGTCCTATGCTGATATACCTTGTTGGCGGTATCATTATGATGAAGTACGATTCGACTATTACTGTTGGCCAGATCTCAGTTCTTGTAGCTCTCCTTGGCAGAATGTACGGCCCGGTAAATCAGCTGCTTAACATTCAGGTGGACTGGATCAGGTCCATGGCAATGTTCACCCGCATCTTTGAATACTACGATATGCCGGTAGAGATAGAGAACGCTCCCATGGCTGTTACTCCCGGAAAAGCAAACGGAGAGGTGTCTTTTGAGCACGTCAGCTTTTACTATGAGCCTGAGCGAGAGATCTTGAAGGATATTTCTTTTAAGCTGGAAAAAGGCAAGTGTATTGCGATAGTTGGTCCATCCGGCTCAGGAAAGAGCACCCTGATCAATCTCATACCAAGGCTTTATGATGTATGCGGAGGCAAAGTCAGCTTTGACGGTATCGATGTTCGCAGTCTTGATCTTGCCTTTCTTAGGCGAAATATAGGTATCGTTAGTCAAGAAACCTATCTCTTCAACGGTACTGTTCGGGATAATCTTCTCTATGCCAAGCCTGATGCTACTGAGGAAGAACTGATCGAAGCCTGTAAGCAAGCGAATATCTACGATTTTATCCAGAAGCAGGAGGATGGGCTTGATACAGTAGTGGGAAATCGTGGCCTAAAGCTGTCAGGAGGCGAAAAGCAGCGTATCTCGATCGCAAGGATCCTGCTCAAGGACCCTGTTCTGATGATCTTTGACGAGGCTACTTCTGCACTTGACTCTATTTCTGAGCAGAAGATCCAGGAAGCTATCGAGCCTCTTATTGCAACCAGAACAAGTATACTTATCGCCCATAGGCTCTCAACGATACTAGCAGCAGACGAGATCCTTGTTGTAAAAGACGGAGAGATCGTTGAGAAGGGGAGTCACGAACAGCTCATCAGACAAAACGGAGTCTACACTCAGCTCTATGAAACTCAGTTCAGCAAAGCAGCCAAAACTGACGAACTATTCGACTATACTGAAGGGGAGGATCAAGCTCGATTTTCTGAACAGCTCTAAACCAAAACGAAAAGGCAGATACTTGATCGTATCTGCCTTTTACTTTCTTTTGTTCTTATCAGCCGTTTACGACCTTTTCGAGAATAGCCATGTTTTCAGCTGTATCTCTCAGGCAGTAAGCAGAGCCATTGATCGTTACTATAGCGATAGGCTTCTCGTTCCAAAGCATAGGATTAAGAGCATTGAGAAGATCGGCAACATCGGCCTTATTATCTACATTTAAGCCGTTGATGTAGTCCTCATCATAACTTGATCCACCGTCAGGAGTGGTGTAGTAGCCGTATCCATAGTAGTCAGAATAGTAGGAGAATCCAAACTGTGATATCGTCTTCTCCTCGTCCATCTCAAAAGGCTCAGTAGACCAGCTAAAATACTTGTCGTGAGTCATGCTATAGGACAAATGAGAGCATATCTTGAACTTATCATAGATCCTTATAGAAGGATCGTAGCCATTATTAGCTAATGTGGTATTGATAAAATGTTCATCGATCTCAGAAGGAGAGTATCCCAAAGCGAAGAGGACTGACTTAGTTTCCTTAAAGGAATCAAGTATCCAATGGTCACCAACATAGCAGAATACTTCCTCGTTGCTCAGGTCGTCGATGGTCATATTCAACATATCAGTTTTGTATGCATCACACAGCTTTTCCATCTCATCCTTCTTGAGATTCAAAGCCTCGCCCTGGAGCATCAGCTTATCCTCAATGCCGACAATGCCCTTTTGAGCTTTCTTCTTAGCCTCTTCATAGCTGCGATACCAAACCTCATCAGTAAATGAATTAGCCATAGCCACATACATATTCTTAGAGCTCATATCAGCATAATCATCCGAGGTGTACACGGTTTTCATGAGGTCAGTGAGCATTGAGCTTGTGATGCTATAGGTCCTGGACATTGTTGATCCTGATTTGAGATGATATACCAAGTTGAAATTGCAGTCGGTGTAGAACCATTTTAAGCGTCCAGCACCATCCAGATGAGAATACTCATAATTCTCGGAATGATAATGTCTGTCTATTATCTCTTCCTGGAGTTCGATAGCCTTGCTGATGACTTCAGGATCCTTAGTGACGTAATCGCCGATCGAAGGAGCAAAGCCAAGTGAGTTGTTTATATTGAGCTCAACAGATGATACGCTTCCAGCAGAAGGTACCTTTCTGGAAGCACCAAATCCGTCAGTTGCCTTACACAGAGCACATACTCCAAATACAAAACCAACTGCGCAAACAAATCCGATACCGGCAGTCCAGAATTTCTTGAAGCCTCTTCTTGTAATGACTTCCATTACGAACCAGCCAACTGCACAGATAATGATACCTGCGATGATGTTGTCGCCGTCTGAGATAAACAGAGACATTATGCAGAAAACTGCCATTGTGATGATAGCGTAGTAGTAGCTCTTGAAGATATAGGGCTTGGAAACGTCCTCAGCCCTGCGCTTTTTATAGAGCAGGAAGGCTCCGAAGAGTGCAGCCAGGATAACAACTATCGCAGCGATCATCCAGCGGAAGTAATTCATAGCCGCCATAGGAACGCCCATATTGCCAAACACATAGAATTCACCGCTGGATATGTGATCACCGAAGAAAATTGCAGCACCAACAGGACTTGTGGAAGTGAATAACAAGCTCTTGATTATATTTCCCTCATCGATACCAAAAGCAGATGAGTTGATCATAGCGATCCAGAGGCAGGCGATTGTTGCAGGGATCATGGAATTGATAGCTGCAATGCTGAATATCGCCTCAAAAGTGCTTCCGCAGAAAACGATGCCGAGCACCGAAAAGGTGTAGAGCATGATAAGTCCGATAACTACGATGATACCGCTAGTGGTGAGGTGACCAAGCAGCGTAGTGATCACATTTGATCCAAAAGCAGCCTCACCGATCAAGATCACGCCGTAGCTCAGGAGAGTTGCAGCAAATATGGGAATAAGGTAAACAAACAGACCAGAAAGGTAATCTGCAAAGAATCGCTCACAAGAATTCAGGGGAAGGGAATAGTTCATATCCACGAGCTGCTTCTGGTACAGATATCTAAAATGGAACAGAGCAACTACAAGCCCCATTGCGAAGCTGGCAAATAAAGCGACCATTCCTATCATCATGTAAACATCCGGCTGGAAAACGTCGTAAACGTTCGTATGATGTTTTTCATAGTACTCCATAATGACTGCGATAAGGCAGAGGAGCGGAAGTCCAAGTAAGGAGAAAACGCTGTTAACTATAAGGAGCTTTTTGCTCTCAGCAAGACGGGTAACAAATCTTCTGCCGAAATAGCTCTTAGTCTTCGTTGATGTCGCTGCTGTCATAGCCAAGCACCTCCAATTCGTAAATAAATATCTCCTCAAGAGTCAACGGTATGAGCTCAAGAAGCACAGGCTTTTTCGGAGCAAATACAGCCTTGACTGTATCCTCCTCGCCCTTAGCGATGATGTAGTAGATACTCTGAGTGCGCTCGAAATGAAGGATCTCGATACCAGAAGAAGCGAAATCAGAAATGCTGTACTCGGGAGTGCTTCCGTCATCGTTCTTCGGGAATACCACCTGTATCTTGTGGATACTGCCCTTAACATCGTCGATATCACGGGAGAAAATGATCTTTCCTTCATGAAGGAGTGCACAGGTGTCGCAGACCTCGTTGATCTCCTTGAGATTGTGAGAGGAGATGATAGTTGTCAGCTGTCTGTCAAGCATAGCATCTACAAGCATCTTCTTGACGATGATACGCATTGTCGGATCAAGACCGTCGAAGGCCTCATCCAGCAGCAGATAATCTGTTCTGCAAGCAAGTCCGATGATAACGATAGCCTGACGCTTCATGCCCTTTGAGAATGTGCTCAGCTTTTTATCAAGAGGCAGCTTGATCTTCGAGCGAAGAGTCTCAAATACCTCCTCAGAAAAGTTTGGATAATAGCCTTTGTAGAAGTCCTTCAGCTTTTTCAGAGTAAAGCTCTGAAACTGGACAGTTTCGTCGTTGATAAAGAATACCTTTGACTTTGCGTCAACATTGTCATAAACTGACTCGCCATCAACGAGCACCTCACCCTCCTCAGGTCTATAGATCCCGGAAAGCAAGCGAAGTATAGTTGATTTTCCTGCACCGTTAGAGCCGAGAAGTCCAAAGGCAGTGCCCTTCTCGATCTTCAGGTCGACCCCATCAAGAGCCGTATAGCTGTCAAACTTTTTGACAGTCTTTTTTAGCTCGATCATATCAATTCTCCTTCCTCATATCACTGTCTATTTTGTCTATCCTGCATTTCAGGTCTACAGGAGAGAGCCCATTCTGGAGAGCTTCAGTTACAGCTGAATCAAAATCAGCCAGAACAGCCTTCTGGAAAGCCAGACTATCCTTTTTTGAAATAAAGCTGCCTCGTCCTGGGACAGAGTAGATGATCCCGCTGCGCTCTAGCTCCTGATACGCTTTCGCAACGGTATTTGGGTTTACGCCCGTGGATTTTGCCAGACTCCTAACGCTGGGGAGCTGGTCGTTCTCACTAAGAGTGCCATTCATGATCAGAGCAATTATTTTGTCATGTATCTGCTCATATATAGGCACCCGGCTTGTAAGATCAATAGAAAACATAGCCGCTCCTTTCTGTAACAGGTGTACTAAATCATATAGTACGGTTATTACAGTTATATAATACCACGTCTTTTCACGTTTGTCAAGTCTTTTTTTGAAAAAAATCCCCGTACATTTCTGTACGGGGAGCATTTAGCGGTTTTTAGTGATATTTAGTTCTTCTTAGCAGCCTCGATCTCAGCAAGAGCGTCCTTGCGTGAGAGGTTGATCCTGCCCTGACGATCGATCTCTGTTACCTTAACAACGATCTCATCGCCTACAGCAACTACATCCTCGACCTTCTCAACTCTCTGCTTATCCAGCTTAGAGATGTGAACAAGGCCGTCCATTCCGGGAACGATCTCAACGAAAGCTCCGAATTCCATAAGACGAACAACCTTACCTCTGTAGATAGCGCCTACCTCAGGGCCATTGGCGATAGTCTCAACGATCTGAAGAGCCTTGCGAGAGTTAGCAGCATTGATACCGCTGATAAATACACTTCCGTCGTCGTTGATATCGATCTTAACATCACAGTCAGCGGAGATCTTCTGGATGACCTTACCGCCCTGACCGATGACCTCACGGATCTTCTCAACAGGGACCTTTGTCTGGAGCATCTTAGGAGCGTACTCGTTTACAGTCTCTCTGGGAGCGGGGATAGCCTTCAGCATAACCTCGTCAAGAATGTACAGACGAGCCTTTCTTGTCTTCTCGAAGGCCTCCTTGATGATAGCAGGAGTAAGACCATCGACCTTGATATCTACCTGGATAGCAGTGATACCCTTGTGAGTACCGCCTACCTTGAAATCCATGTCGCCGAAGAAATCCTCAAGACCCTGGATATCTACCATTGTCATGAAGTCATCGCTGTCAGGAAGAGTGATGAGTCCGCAGGAGATACCAGCTACAGGAGCCTTGATCGGTACACCGGCGTCCATAAGAGCAAGAGTTGATCCGCAGATAGAGCCCTGTGATGTAGAACCGTTAGAAGAAAGTACCTCAGATACCATTCTCAGAGCATAAGGGAATTCCTCAACGGGCGGGATAACAGGAGCAAGAGCTCTCTCAGCAAGAGCACCATGACCGATCTCACGGCGTCCGGGGCCTCTTGAAGGCTTAGTTTCGCCAACTGAGTAGCTGGGGAAGTTGTACTGATGCATATATCTCTTGGAAACTTCCTCGTCAAGGCCGTCCAGCTTCTGAGCATCGCTTACAGGACCAAGAGTACAAATTGTCAGTACCTGTGTCTGACCTCTTGTGAACAGACCAGATCCATGAACACGGGGAAGAAGGCCTACTTCAGCAGCCAGAGGACGGATCTCGTCGATGCCTCTGCCGTCAACACGCTTGCCCTCATAGAGCCATGTGCGAACGATCTTCTTCTGGAGCTTATAGATACACTCGTCAATCATAGCGATCTGCTCGGGATACTGCTCATCAAACTTAGCGTGGATATCATCAACGATAGGAGCAAGTCTTTCATCACGAACGTTCTTATCGTTAGTATCAAGGGCAAACTTCACACGGTCAGAAGCGAAAGCCTCGATAGCATCGAACATATCGTGGTCAACTTCCATTGACTCGAATGTGAACTTAGGCTTACCAATCTGTGAGCGGATATCGCTGATGAAAGCGACCATTTTCTTGATCTCTTCGTGGCCCTTGAGGATAGCCTCGAGCATAGTGTCCTCGGGTACCTCATTAGCGCCAGCCTCGATCATAACGATCTTCTCAGCAGTACCAGCAACAGTAAGAGTGAGGTCAGTCTTAGCTCTCTGCTCAAGAGTAGGATTGAGCACGATCTCGCCGTTTACCAGACCGACGTTGATGCCGGCGATAGGTCCGTTCCAAGGGATATCTGAAATAGAGATAGCGATAGAAGTTGCGATCATACCAGCGATCTCAGGGGAGTTATCAGGCTCAACAGCCAGAACTGTCATAACAACAGAAACATCGTTTCTCATATCCTTAGGGAAGAGAGGACGGATAGGTCTGTCAACGCAGCGTGAAGTAAGGATAGCCTTCTCGGAAGGCTTTCCCTCACGCTTTGTGAAGCTGCCGGGGATCTTGCCTACAGAGTAAAGTCTCTCCTCATAGTCAACAGAAAGAGGGAAGAAGTCGATACCTTCTCTAGGCTTAGCACTTGCAGTAACGTTAGCCATAACAACGGTCTCGCCATAGCGTACCCAGCAAGATCCGTTTGAAAGTCCGCAGGTCTTGCCAGTCTCTACAACAAGAGGTCTGCCAGCGTAGGTAGTTTCAAATTTTCTGTAATTCTCAAACATAAAAAATCCTCCAATTTAGAATTTCTCCGCCAGAGGATGAGCCCTTAGAAGTTAGAGGCAAAAGGTAGGCAGCAGGCATACATCTTGCCTCTGACTTCTAATCTCTTTCTCCGGCAGAAAGACTTAAAGGCAGAGGGGCAATAAGCCCGTCTGCCTTATAACGCTTTTCTTACTTACGGAGACCGAGCTTCTCAACGATAGCACGGTATCTGTTGATGTCCTTCTTCTTCAGGTATCCGAGAAGGTTGCGTCTGTGACCGACCATCTTAAGAAGACCTCTTCTGGAGTGGTGATCGTTCTTGTGAGACTTCAGGTGTTCTGTAAGGTCGTTGATCCTTCTTGTAAGGATAGCAATCTGGACCTCAGGAGATCCTGTGTCGTTCTCATGGGTTCTGTTAGCTTCGATAACAGCAGTCTTTTCTTCTTTCAGTAACATTGAAAGCACCTCTTAATAAATAGTATTCCGCAAACATAGACAGGGTGGATCTCGAGGACAAGCCCATGTCCAAGTAAACGGTGATAATATTATAACACAAAAAACCGTTCTTGTAAAGGGCTTTTTTAAAAAAATTCCGAAAAGGGAAATTTCCATAAAAATAGGCAACTAACAGGGCCTCAAGATAAAAGTAAATGAAAAAATAAAGGAAGTATATTGACGTTGGGCGAGAAATATTATATAATAGAAGTGTATGAAAAAGTATCAATTGTGATTTGATGGAAGAAGTGATAAATTGAAAAATCAAGTATCCGCTTCAGTCCTCAGTGCAGATCTGCTCCATCTTGAGGACGAGATAAAAAGACTTGAGCAAAGCGGAGCTGAAATGCTCCATTTCGACGTTATGGACGGATCCTTCGTCAATAACATCTCCTACGGGCTGCCTCTTCTTGAGCAGGTCAGGGGGGCTACAGAAATGATCCTAGACGTTCATCTCATGATAACAAAGCCCGAGCGGTATGTGGAACGCTTCGTTAAGACAGGAGCCGACATCGTTTCATTCCACCTTGAGGCTACTGATGATGTTATAGGAACTATCTCCGCTATTAAAAATGCCGGAGCCAAGGCCGCTGTAGCTATCAAGCCCAATACTCCTGCCGAGGCGATTTTTGAATTCCTCCCGATGCTGGACATGGTGCTGGTCATGACTGTGGAGCCCGGCTTCGGAGGACAGAGCCTTATACCGGAGACTCTCAGGAAAGTGGAGATCATCCGCCAAAAAGCTCAGGATATCGGGCTTGACCTAGATATAGAAGTAGACGGCGGGATCAACGCCGATACAGCTCCAGAAGCTAAAAAAGCAGGAGCAAACGTCATCGTTTCAGGAAGCTTCCTCTTCCACGCTGACGACATGAAAAAGACTGTAGAACTTATCAAGAAAGGAAACAAATGCTGAAACAAGCAAAACAAGAACGCCTGATTTGGCTTGACATAATGCTGACGCTGTTAACATTAGAGCTGATGGCATACTTTTATTACGGACTCAGAGCGTTTGTATTAGGCGGAGTCTGTATCACCGTATCTGCGGCGGCAGAATTTATTTCTCTGCGTCTTATGCACAAACGCTTTACAGCAGATGACTTGACCTGTACATCTGATGCTTTGATCATCGCACTGATGCTGCCAACGGTCGTCAACTACAAGATAGCAGCTATCGGCTGCGTTTTTGCAGTCGTAGCAGCTAAGAACATATTTGGCGGACGGCTGAATATGATATTCTCACCCGCAGCAGCAGCCTATGTTTTCCTGCTTACTTCATGGAAAAATCAGACGCTACAGTTCACCGCCCCTCACGTCCACACAGGCATTTTTGAAAAAGCCACCGGTCTCGTGACCTCAGCAAGCCACAGCTTCAATCTGACCGGAGAAATGAGTGTCTCCGATTTTGAGATACTCATGGGAAATTTCAGCGGACCGGCCGGCGCAGTAAGTATCCTCTTGCTGGCAGTTGCCGCACTGATCCTTATCCTTAGAGGAGATATCTCCGGCGGTGCATTTATCGGAACAATAAGCGGAACGGTTTTGCTCTCATACCTCGTCCCGATGTCAGGCGGCATGGTCGATTCAATCAAATTCCCGCTTGTAACTAATATGGTATTATTTGCAGCTGTGTATATCGTTTCAGACAAACGGATAGCTCCCAGAAGGCATTGCTACGCATTTTTCTATGGGCTGTTCATCGCAATGACTTCATATATCATCGTCCTGACCACTGCAAAGGAGAATGCTATCGTCATCGTGGCACTTCTTTTCACTCCAATCGCTCTTGCTTTCAAGAATTTGGAGAAACGCATAGACGATCTGGAGATCCAAGCTCGATCCGAAGCCGCACAGAAGGCCGAGATCGCTGCCGAAGAGGAGACCGAAGCAGCTCCTGAGCCGGAGGAGATTTCTAAACCAGATGATAGTCTTGATGAAGAGGCGTTCGATCTCCCGGAATTTTCCATCAACGAGATCAATGAGCTTATCGAAGCCGAGCATCTTGCAGATACTGACGAAGAGCAAAATGCAGAGGAGGTGACCGGCGATGAAGAATAAAAAGCGATCTGTTTTTGATGGACTTTTAGCAGACAACACTGTGCTTTCCTCGTGTATGGTCATCTCACCTGTTATCATTTGCGGTGACACTCTGCGAAATGCCGAGGCTTTGGCGATGGCATTTACCTCGATAACTCTGTTGTCTGTTCTGATCTCATCGTTCACCCCTAAGAAGCTGCCCTACGCAGTTAAGATCATCATTTACGCCGTGATCTCTTCTCTGATATACATTCCTGTTCGAATGGCAGCACAGGAGTTCTTTCCCGGCATAATCACCAGAATAGGCATTTACTTCCCGCTGCTTGCGGTGAATTCCCTTATCGTAGTTCAGACCGAAACTAAGTTTTTCCGCATGAAACGGCTGAAAATGATACCTACGCTGCTGTTTTATGTTGCCGGATTTGATGCTGTTATCCTTATTACAGCCTTTATCCGGGAGCTTCTAGCTTACGGAACGATCAACAACCGTATGGTAGATGCAGATACTCTTATCTCCGGCCTGAGCCAGCCGTTTGGAGGCTTTATCTTCTTAGGCCTTCTCTGCGGACTGTATCGTGCGCTTCGCTCACTGTTTTCATCTGAGCCGGCTACAGAAAGGGAGTGATGTGAATGTTTCTTGTAAATGACTTCATTGCCCTTCTTGCGGCAAACCTCATCTTGACTCAGGCTCTCGGAACAAGTACGATATTCATCGCCTCCGGAAGCCGAAGAAAGCTAGTGTTCACTGCACTAGTCATTACGCTTTTCACAACTTTTGGAGCTGCCGCTGCTTACGCAGTTGACCGATTTCTCCCGTCACAGTACAATTACCTCACACTGCTCTGCTATACAGCAGCAGTAAGCGCCTTGTACGTGATATTCCTTGTCCTATTCTATTTTATTAGTAAAGAACGCTTCCAAAAGATCAGAAGGTATATCCACATCTCGGCATTCAACTGCGCTGTTATGGGAACTCTCTTCACTATCAGCGGAAGAGCATCTGAGGATCCGGCTCTCATGAACATTGGAAGCTATGTATTCGCCGGACTTGAGGCAGGCGTAGGCTTTGTACTCGCCGCACTTATCCTTTCAGCTGCTTTTCACAAGCTGAATTCAGCAAAGGTGCCGGCTTCATTCAGAGGTTTTCCGGCAATGCTTGTATATCTTGGCATAATATCAATGGCAGTATGGGCGCTTAAATAAAGAAAAAAGCCTGACTGTATTTTAGGAGAAAAATAATGAGAACAAATAAAAAAGGAAGGAAACTTTACAAGACCAAGGAAAAAAACTACTATGGCAAAAGCCCGGTAGGAAAGGTCTTTTCAGCCGTATTGTCCGTGCTTCTCATAGGCGGACTAGGCTTTATTGGCTACAGCGTAGCTGAGCCGCTTCTCAACTACAACAAAAAAGTCGATGATGACACCTCGAATACTGCTCCCACTACAGAGCCTGCGCAGGAAGAGACTGTTCCTGACGAGTCATCGACTTCTGAGGTCGTTCAGGATCCAAGGACCAACGAGATCTATAAGGCTGCTGCGGTCTCAGCAAATGCCATGAACAGCATCAATGCGCTTGAAGCTGCACTTGAGGCCGTTCCAACGGATCAGGGCATTGAATATGTGGAGATCCCGCTGAAGATCTCCGGAGGAAACATTTACTACGCCACCTCAAATTACGAAGCTCAGTCAGCAGGCGCAGTTCAGTCGTCTCTTAGTCTCAGTGAAATGGTAGCCGCTGTAGAGTCAGCGGGCTATAAGCCTGCGGCTATAATCAGCACATTCTGGGACAACATACTGCCGTCAACATATCCCCAGGCGGGCTATGTTACCGTAGACGATGGCTCTCAATGGATCGACAACAATTACGATTCTGGCGGAAAACCTTGGGTATCGCCCTATTCAGATGTTGCTGTAAACTATATTTGCAGCATTGCAGAAGAGGTTGCAGCTTCCGGCTTCGATAAGGTGATATGCTCTGATTTTATGTTCCCGCATTTCAGAGACACTGACCTGGAAATTCTGGACAGCCGTCTTTCGGGAAAAGAGCGCTTTATGGCTCTCACCTCTGCGGCAAACCTGCTCTATGACAAGATCACATCCGGCGGCTCAAGAATGATCGTAGAGGTCTCAGCAGCTGAAATACTCAGCAACAACGCTGATATCCTCCAGCCTATGATGCTCACTGCGGATACAGTCGTTGTGGACATCAACATGGACGAGATCAGCTGGGGGATCTCAGACGGCTGGACGATCTACGAGTTCAGCGGAACTCCGGCAGAAAAAACAAAGAAGTGCCTCGGATTCATCAGCGAAAAGCTGGAGGGCTTCAACGTGGCAGTAAGGATCTCAGGTGACTCCGCTACAACAGAGGAACTCATCAACGCAAAGGAAGAGATAGCTGATTTCGGATACAGATCATTCGTTATCGGCTGATAATATGACCCTGTAAAGGGAGAACGGAGAAAACTATGGCAGAAAACTTCAAGGTCTCACTGCAAAAGGTGATCGACGAATTCAAGCTGGAAGTCATTTATATCCACAAGGACGCTGAGTCCATACTTATCGACGAAAATGATGTCAACAGGCCTGGACTCCAGCTTATGGGCTTTTATGAGTATTTCAATCCGGAGCGTATCCAGATCATTGGAAAAATGGAGTTTGCGTATCTCTCGACTATAGACGAGAAAACTCGCCGTGAGCGTTTAGAGCTGCTTTTTGCTCAAAGGCTTCCTGCGCTTATAATCACCAGAGAGCTGCCTTATTTTGCTGAAATGCTCGAGCTTGCAAAGGAATACGAGGTGCCCCTTCTCAGGAGCAAGGAGAGTACGTCCAACTTTATGTCCGGTCTCATCGCATTCCTCAATCTTAATCTAGCACCCAGAGTGACACGTCACGGCGTTCTCATCGAGATATACGGCGAAGGCGTCTTCATTACCGGTGAAAGCGGCGTTGGTAAGAGCGAAACAGCTATCGAGCTGGTCAAGCGTGGACACCGCCTAGTAGCAGATGATGCTGTTGAGATCAGAAAGGTCTCGAATATCAGCCTTGTAGGAAGCTCACCTGACAATATCCGTCACTTCCTTGAGCTTCGTGGTATCGGTATCATCAATGCACGAAGGCTCTTCGGTATCGGTGCTGTAAAGATGACTGAGAAGCTGGATCTTGTTGTTGAACTGGAGCAGTGGAATTCTGAGAAGATCTACGACAGAATGGGCGTTGATACTGAATATGTGACACTTCTTGGAGTAAAGATCCCATCCCTGACGATCCCTGTAAAGCCCGGCCGAAACTTAGCGGTCATCCTTGAGGTCGCTGCTATGAACAACAGACAGAAGAAGATGGGCTACAATGCAGCTCAGGAGCTTCTTAACAGGCTCGGCATGGATTCCGATCCTAAGGAAACTGTAAGAGAATACGACTCATTCTAAAATATGCAATAGATATAGGAGATAATGATGATCAATATTGATTCACTGACGGCTCTAAGCGACAAGCTCGGATGCCGCATAACCCCGGACTGCTCTCTCAGCGAGTACATCACTTTTCGCTTCGGCGGTCCATGCAAAGCGCTGATAAGCGTGAATTCGGCCAGATCTGCCGCAGAGCTCATTCGTTATCTGAAGCAGAACGATATTCACTTCGGCATCCTCGGAAGGGGCAGCAATGTTCTCGTTCCCGATGACGGTTTTGACGGAGTTATCCTGCTTTTCGGAGGAGATTTTGCCCGTCTTGAGATCGAAGGCACTAAGCTGAAATGTCAGGCCGGTGTCCTTCTTTCCTCCGCTTGTGTCCATGCTCAGCATCAGGGACTCACCGGCATGGAAAACCTTTTCGGTATCCCCGGAACAGTCGGCGGAGCGCTCTACATGAATGCCGGAGCATACGGCAGCGAAATGAAGGATATCGTAGTAGCTGCCGAGTACATCGATGAGGACTGCAATATCCGCACTATCAGTAAGGACGAAATGCAGCTCGGCTATCGCAGGAGCATCTTTACGGGTACCGGCTGTGTTATCACATCTGTTACATTGCAGCTTTCCGAGGGTGACCCTGACCAGATCAAGGCCGCCATGAACGAGTGTATGCAGAAGCGCAGCTCAAAGCAGCCTCTGGAATACCCAAGTGCCGGAAGTACCTTTAAGCGTCCCGAGGGCAGCTATGCTTCTCTGCTGATCGATCAGTGCGGATTGAAGGGGCTTTCCTGCGGCGGAGCAATGGTCAGTGAAAAACACAGTGGCTTCGTCATCAACAAGGGTTATGCGACCTGCGCTGATGTTTTGGAGCTTTGTGACCAGATCAAAACAATAGTTAAAGAAAAGACTGGCTACTCGCTGGAGCTTGAGCCTGTCATACTTAAATGACCGCAACGACTGGAGGAAAATGTATGCAGCTGCTTATAGTTACAGGTATGTCCGGCTCTGGAAAGTCCAGTGTTATGGACGTAATGGAGGATATCGGATACTACTGCATAGACAACATCCCGCCCAAGCTGATCACACGATTTGTGGATCTGTGCCGCAAATCTGAAACTGGTATAAACAAGATAGCTGTGGCCGTTGACATTAGAACAGGCGATATGTTTGCTGAGATCTTTCGAGCATGGCAGTCCTTGAAGGACGAAAGCGATGTGGAGGTAAAGGTGCTCTTCATCGAAGCCAGTGACGAGGTGCTGATTAAGCGCTATAAGGAAACTCGCCGTAAGCACCCTCTTGATGAAAAGTTCAACGGAAATCTCCATGAGGCTATAAAGTACGAATGGAATCAGCTGTCTCAGCTCAGAGAGATAGCAGATTTCTATATTGAGACCTCTGATCTCAGTGCAAATCAGCTGAAAGAACAGGTCAAGGAGCTCTTTCTTGACCGCCGCTCTGACTCTATGACTATCAAGGTAATGTCATTTGGATTCAAGTATGGAGTTTCCACAGAGTCGGATCTGGTTTTCGATGTAAGATGTCTGCCGAATCCTTACTATATAGACGAACTCCGCAGTCACACGGGCTGTGAGGCTTGTGTCAGAGACTACGTTATGAGCTTTGAACAGTCTCAGAAGCTGCTTGAGAAGCTCATAGACCTCATTGATTATTTGATCCCCCTCTATGTTCATGAGGGCAAGAGTCAGCTAGTCATCGCATTCGGCTGTACCGGCGGAAAGCATCGCTCAATCACCTTTGCCGAGCTTATGGCAAAACACCTTTCCGAGAGCAATTTCAAGGTACAGAAGTACCATAGAGACATTACTAAGGATAAAAAATTCTGATCATATGTCCGCATACCTTTCTGGTGTGCGGACAAATTTTGACTGGGAGCTGAAAATATGTCGTTTTCAAATGATGTGAGAAAGGAAATATGCGAGTCGATCTCTGACAAAAACCAGCGTTACTCATGCTTGTATGGTATGCTGCTTTTTTCCAGAACTCTCAGCAGTGAGAGAATAGTCTTTCAGACAGAGAGCAAGCTGTCCGCAGATACCTTTTCTGAGCTCTTTTCCCGTATTTTCAAAGCTGTTCCTGAGTGCAGGAGCAACGAGAGGAAAAGCGGGACCGTACTTTTCACCTTTGAGATCACTGACAGGGAGCTGATCGGCACAATTCTTTCCAAATACCGCATAGACCCTGATCAGCCACGCAGAATAAATGCCGAGATGATCACTACCAGCAGCCTTGGGATCTTCACAGCAGGTATTTTCCTTGCCTGCGGAAGCGTCAATGATCCATCTAAGGAGTATCATTTGGAGTTTTCTGTACCAGAGGATGATCTTGCTCAGGAGCTGGTCGCTCTTCTTGGCGATATTGGCGTTAAGGCCAAAACAGTGACTCGCCGAGGCGCCAAGGTAGTCTACATCAAGGGCAGTGAATCCATAGAGGACACTCTCACATTTATCGGCGCACAGCAGTGTACCCTGGAGATAATGAACGTAAAGATATATAAGGACGTCCGCAACAAAGTCAACCGCATAGCAAACTGCGACAGCGCCAATATCGACAAGGTAGTCAACGCCGCCATGAAGCAGATCGAAGATATCAAGCTCATAGATGCAGTATCCGGACTTGACAGTCTAACGCCTGAGCTTCGAGAGGTAGCTCAGCTTCGGCTGGAAAACAGCGGAATGAGCCTTTCAGATATAGGAGAGGCTCTTTCAGATCCGATCAGTCGTTCCGGAGTCAATCACCGCTTCCAAAAGCTGGCTAAAATAGCCGATGACATCAGAAAGCGAGGAGAAAATGAGACCTGACCAGTTCGTACATCTCCACGTTCACACAGAGTACAGCCTTCTTGACGGAGCTTGCCGTATCGACAAGCTGATCAGTCGTGTTAAAGAGCTGGGTCAGCCAGCTGTAGCAATCACTGACCACGGCAATATGTACGGTGCTATTGAGTTTTGGAAGAAGGCTACTGCTGCCGGCATCAAGCCAATAATCGGCTGCGAGGTCTACGTTGCACCAAGATCTCGTTTCGATAAAGAAGCAAAGATAGATAACAAGCCCTATCATCTCATTCTGCTTTGCGAGAATAACGAGGGCTACAGCAACCTGGTAAAACTGGTATCTGCTGCTGAGCTGGAAGGCTTTTACAGCAAGCCAAGAGTTGACAAGGAGCTATTAAAAAAATATCACAACGGCCTTATCTGTCTGTCTGGCTGTATTGCAGGCGAGATCCCACGTCTGCTGCGAAGAGGTGAGACTGAGCTCGCTAAAACTACCGCAGCAGAATATCAAAAAATCTTTGGCAAAAACAACTACTATATCGAGATCCAAAATCATGACCTGGAGGAAGAAAAAGCCGTTCTTCCTCAGCTTTTTGAGCTGTCTCAGGATCTGGGGATCCCTCTTGCCGCCACCAATGACTGTCATTACATACTCAGCCAGGACGCAGAATTGCAGGATGTTCTCCTGCATATCCAGACCGGAAAAACGCTGGGCGACCCTGATGCTTTGAGTTTTGAGACCAAGGAGTTTTTCGTAAAAAGCGCCGATGAGATGCTAAAGCTTTTCGGGGGCAGGGAAGAGCCGCTCATAAATACATGGCGTATCGCTGAAAGATGTAATGTACAGCTGGAATTCGGAAATATCAAGCTGCCTAAGTTCACTATGGAGGGTGTCACCGACAACCGAGAGTATTTCCGCAAGATCTGCTACGAAGGTCTGTACAGGAACTATGGCACCTACCCCGACAGCAAGATCATAGATAGGCTGGAATATGAGATATCTGTTATCGAAAAAATGGGTTATGTAGACTACTTTCTCATAGTTCAGGACTTCATTGGATTTGCCAGAAAAAACAATATTCCTGTGGGGCCAGGAAGAGGCTCAGGTGCAGGCAGTCTTTGCGCCTACTGTATAGGCATCACAGGCATCGACCCTATGAGGTTTGGACTTCTTTTTGAGCGTTTCCTCAATCCGGAACGTGTCAGTATGCCGGACTTCGATATAGATTTCTGCATTATAAACCGTGACCGTGTGAAGGATTATGTGGTGGAAAAATACGGAGCCGACAAGGTATCAGACATCATCGCATTCGATACCTTAAAGGCAAAGGCAGCTATCCGTGATGTTGGACGAGTTCTTGGCATTTCATATCAGCTCTGTGACAAGGTCGCCAAAATGATCGACGGGCGCTCAACCCTTGCTGATGAACTCAAAACAAATGAGGATCTTAGTGCGATATATCGCTCGGACCGCTCTGTCCGCCGACTCATAGACCTGTCCATCGGTATCGAGGGAATGCCTCGGCACACCTCTACTCATGCAGCCGGTGTGGTCATCTCCGCATTTCCCCTGAATGAGATCGTACCTCTTAGGCTCAATGACGGCGCTGTTGAAACTCAATATCCGGCTCCGATCCTGGAAGAGATCGGTCTGTTGAAATTTGACCTTCTTAGCCTGAGAAATCTGACTATCATAAACGAAGCAGTAGAGTCTATCCGCAGAAAAAAACCAGACTTCGATATAAACTCCGTACCGACAGATAATCCCGCAATATATAAAATGCTCTCAAAGGGCGACACCATGGGAGTGTTCCAATTTGAAAGCGCCGGGATAACTCAATGTCTCATGGATATACAGCCAACAAAACTGGAGGAGATCATCGTCGTATTAGGTCTGTACCGGCCCGGCCCAATGAAGAGCATACCGGTATATATAGCCAACAAAAACCACCCAGAGCACATACAGTTCCTTCACCCGCTTCTGAAGGATATCCTTATGGAGACCTACGGGGTCATGGTATACCAGGAGCAGGTAATGGAGATCTGCCGCAAGCTGGCCGGTTATTCATACGGCCACGCCGATGTAGTACGCCGAGCAATGTCCAAAAAGAAGCATGAGGTAATGCTAAAGGAACGTGAGAGCTTTGTTTCCGGTGCGCTGAAGAACGGAGTTCCCAAAGAAATAGCCGACAAAGTCTTTGATGATATGGTCAGCTTTGCCTCATACGCATTCAATAAATCTCACGCTGCCGCATATGGCTATCTTGCTTATCAAACAGCATACCTTAAATACTACTACCGTGGCGAATACATGGCAGCTACCATGTCCAGCGTCATGTCCAACACCGCAAAGCTGGCGGAATACATCTCTGACTGCCGCAGTGCTGGTATCGAGATAGTTCCTCCGAATATCAACCGCAGTCTGACCGGCTTTTTCTACGAAAACGGAAAGATGTACTTCGGACTTATGGGTATCAAAGGAGTTGGCTCAGGACTATGTCAAAAGATACTTTTCGAGCGCAGAAAAGGCGGTGATTTCACAGGACTACAGGATTTTTGCGAAAGGGTAGAGGGCAGAGAACTGAACAAGAAGGCTCTTGAAAGCCTTATAAAAGCCGGCGCCTTTGACGGGCTTGGCCTAAATAGAAGGCAGATGCTGGAAAACTATGAGATGCTCCTTGATGCAGCAGGCGAGAGCTCCAAAGGTATGATGGAAGGCCAGCTGGATCTTTTCGGAGGCGCTGAAAGTGACAAAGTAAGGATCAGGATCCCGTTCAAAGAGGAACTGGACAGCAAACGTCTTCTTGCTTTGGAAAAAGAAGCGACCGGAATGTATATCAGCGGCAGTCCTCTGGACGAATATGGGTATCTGCAAAAGCTGATGCACCTCCAAACTATCAGCGAAGTTCTCTCTGAGGAAAGATACAAGGACGGCGACAATGTACGCTTGATGTGCATCGTTCAGTCAAAGAAGATCCATATCACCAAAAAAGGGGACAGGATGTGCTTTTTGACCCTTTCTGACGGCAGCGGCGAGATCGACGCAATAATCTTCCCGGATCTGTTTGCCGTTTCCGGACACGCTACCACTGAGGAAGGGATAGTCCTTATCAGCGGAAGGATATCAGTTAAGGATGAGGAAAGAAGCATTGTTTGCGGAGCAGCTTTTTCCGAGAGGGAATTCCCTGTCATGCTCCAGCGGCAGTTTCTGTGCATCAAGACGACCTCAGATAAAGTTGGCATAACACCGGATCTATACGCCATCGGAGCAAGATCTCCGGGAAAAACAAGGATCTGCTTTTATGCCGAGGACATCAAAAAGAAGCTCATACCAAAGCAGGCTCTTTCTATTTCGGTGACAGCTGACAGCTTTGAGGAGCTAAAAAAACTGTTTGGAGCCGATAAAATTGGCTTAATAGACCCCAAATGACCATAATTTGATAAACAAATTGCAAAAAATCCCGAAATCCCCTTGACAAATCTCAGAAATGTAGTAAAATATATATGTATGGAATTATGCAAGCTGGTTTTGCTTTAAGCGCCGGCAGTTGAATAAAATGCGCAAGCGCAGAATGGAGAATATGTATGATCAAGAAAATCGCAGTTTTGACCAGTGGCGGAGATGCCCCCGGAATGAATGCCGCTGTAAGAGCAGTCGTTAGAACAGCTCTCAGCAAAGGCATGGAGGTTTACGGCGTCAGCAGAGGCTATGTAGGTCTTATCAACGGCGACATTTTCAAAATGGACGAGAGAAGCGTTTCCGACATCATCCATAACGGCGGAACGATCCTCTATACCGCAAGATGCCCCGAGTTCAGAACAGCTGAGGGCGTTGCTAAGGCTAAGGCTAAGTGTGATGAGCTGGGTATCGAGGGCCTGGTAGTTATCGGAGGCGACGGCTCATTCAGAGGCGCAGCAGATCTTTCCGCACAGGGTATGCTTTGTATCGGTATCCCCGGAACTATCGATAACGATATCGCCTGCACAGATTATACCATCGGATTTGATACTGCCATGAATACAGCTATGGAGCTGGTAGACAAGCTCCGTGACACATCTCAGTCTCACGACCGTATCTCAGTTGTTGAGGTAATGGGAAGAGGCGCCGGACACATTGCTGTGAATACTGGTATCGCCTGCGGAGCAACTGATATCATCACTCAGGAAGTTCCCTACGATCTGGATGCTATCGCTAACACAATGCTTGAGAAGAAGGCAAAGGGCAAGCAGAATTTCGTTGTTATCGTTGCTGAGAGCATCGGACATTCTCAGGAGATTGCAACTGCTCTCCAGGAGAAGACCGGCATTGAGGCTCGTGCAACTATCCTTGGCCATGTTCAGAGAGGCGGATCTCCTACAGTAAGAGACCGAGTAGAGGCAACAAGAATGGCTTATTACGCTGTTGAGCTCCTCGAGCAGGGCGTAGGCAACCGTGTTGTTGGTATCAAGAACAACGCTCTTGTTGACTATGATATCCAGGAGGCTCTGGCTATGCAGAAGCCCTATGATATCAAGCTCCACAAGATCGCAGAGCAGATTGCATTCTGATCTCGAAATATCAAACGCCATAGTTTTTACTATGGCGTTTCTTTATGCTTATAAAAAGAGCCCCGAAACATTCAGATAGATGTTTCGGGGCATTATTATCACTTGTTTACTTCAGCAGCCACCTCATCGAACTCATCGGTGATCTCCTTAGAAGGAGCGGGAGTTACCAGAGAAACTACGATTATAGCAATAAGTGCGCAGATGAAAGCAGGAAGAAGCTCATAAATATCAAGAGCTCCGCCTAAAGGACGAACAGCGAACTTCCAAACGAAGATCATAACGCCGCCAACAAGAAGGCCAGCGATAGCACCGTACTTGTTTGTACGTCTCCAGAAAAGAGAGGTCAACATGAGAGGTCCAAATGTGGCGCCAAAGCCTGCCCAAGCGAATGAAACTACACGGAATACTGAGCTGCTGCTATCCCAAGCCAGGACAACTCCCAGAACTGCAATAATAAGCAGAACGGCTCTTGCAGCCATCATTGATGACTTCTCAGAGAGCTTGATCTTGAAAACGCCCTTGAGAAGGTTTTCGGACATACTTGATGAAGCAGCAAGAAGCTGCGAGTCGGAAGTCGACATTGTGCAGGCGAGAATTCCTGCGAAGATAAGTCCAGCCACCAGCGCAGCGATAACACTGTGCTCGCTGAGGAGAGTAGCCATTTCAAGTACGACAGTCTCAGAAGAGGAGGAGTCAAGGAGCTCCTTAACATCGCCCTGAGCGGTAAGAGCTCTACCGATAAAGCCGATGAATACAGCAACTCCCATTGCGATAACGACCCAAATAGAAGCGATCCTTCTTGAAACACGGATCTTGTTCTTATCGTCGATAGCCATAAACCTCAGCAGGATGTGAGGCATACCGAAATAACCAAGTCCCCAAGCAAGAGTAGAAACTATCGGGATAAAGCCGAATGATACGGGATTTCCTTCGCTGTCAAGAGTTTTTGTGAAGTGAAGGTAGTTGGTGAGTCCCTTTGCGTTGTCAATAACGTTGTCGAAACCGCCGGCAGTGCTAACACCGAAAACAACAAGGATCACCAGGGCAGTTGTCATTACTATGCTCTGGATAAGGTCAGTGAAGCTGGCTGCGAGAAATCCGCCAAGTGAAGTGTAAGCAATGATGATTGCTGCACTGACAAGCATAGCAACGTGGTAATCCCAGCCAAATAGCTGGTTGAACAGCTTACCGCAAGCCGAGAAGCCGGAAGCTGTGTAAGGAACAAAAAAGATAATGATTATCAGAGCAGAAATACCCATGATAATCTTCTTATTGTCCCTGAAGCGGTTTGAGAAGAAGTCGGGGATAGTGATAGAGTTGAGACATTTTGCTGAATAAACTCTCAGCCTCTTGGCAACTATCAGCCAATTGAGATAAGTGCCAACAGCCAGACCGATAGCAGTCCAGCCGACCTCAGCGGCACCGCAGAGATAAGCAAGTCCCGGCAGACCCATGAGCAGATAGCTGCTCATATCGGAAGCCTCAGCGCTCATTGCAGAGACCAGCGGACCCAGCTTTCGGCCGCCCAGGTAGAAATCGCCAACGTTGTTGTTCTTCTTTGAGAAAACAACGCCGATGATAACCATCATGGCCATATAGACCAAAATAGTTATAAGTATGCAGATAACAGATCTTGTCGTGATTTTCAGATCAGAATTATCTGATCATACCCTCCTTTCAGTGATTTGATACGCAAAACTGCAATTCACATTATATCACAAAATCATCACAATTGCAAGGAAAATCGACATATATTTTCAGCCGGAGTCACCTTGCACAATGAGGAGGAGGGATTATTGTGCAGCATAACAAAAGACCCGAAGGCAGACGATCCAGCATTCGGGTCTTTTAATATGATTTTAGTCCTTATATACAGAGTCTATATCAAAATACTCCTCAAGAGTATACTGCGGATCTCCGGCTTTTTCAGCCGCTTCTTTGAACTTTTTGACGAAATCCTTCCCAACATATCTTATATGCCAGGGCTCATACTTATAGCCGGTAATATCGGCCTTTCCCTGAGGGTAGCGGAGGATAAAACCGTACTCCATGCAGTGTTCTTCGATCCAAATAGCCTCCGGAGTTCCGGCAAAGCTGTCGTCTATGATGTTTACGTCGATAGCCATGCCGGTCTGATGCTCCGAATGACCGGGACGAGCCGAAAACGTATCTGTAGCAGACTTTCCATAGGCGGCGATATAGTTGTTATAGATCTCGTTTTGGTAGTCATAAGAACGGAATCCAGAAGAAAGATAGATATTGATCCCGTCATCAGCTGCGCCTTGTACCAATTCATCAAAAGCTGCACTCGTTTCAGGAGTAAGGCCTCCGGGGTTGTATGTGGCAGGGAGCGCATAAGACTTATTTGCTATGAGAATGCCCTCCATGTAAGTAAGACCGGGCTCAGGAGCCACAGTGACCTCAACATCTGCCTTTACATCAGGAGTAGAAACAGATGTAACTGTTATAGTGCAACTTCCCTCGCCGACGGCAGTGATATTACCCATATCATCCACCTTAGCAACATTGCTGTCAGAGCTTGTCCATTTTTCAGACTTGTCCGGAGCAGTTTCAGGCAGCATAGTAACAAAAGGCATGGCCGACTCGCCGATGCTGAGCTTTGCTTCATAGAAGGAAAGGGAGATCGTGTTTACATCATCCTCATCGTGTGCAAGTGTAGTAGTAGCAGGGGAGGTGGTAGTTGTTTCTGCGGTGGTAACAGGAGCTTCAGTTGAAGCAGGCTCGGTATTCTCCTGAGTATCAGGATCCACCGTCATCTCCTGACTGTTTTGATCCTTAGGAACAGTAGTGTTCTTGCCGCAGGATGAAAGCCCCAAAAGAACTGACAGTGCAATGCAGACGGCCATAGGCTTATTGAACTTCATAAAAGTCATCTCCAGTTATATTTTTCTCAAAATATTATACCACCAGGCCGCCAAAAAGTAAAGTATATCCATAATAAATTGTAGAATAATACAAAATGTTAGCCATGCGAAACAGCCTTTATGAAAGAATTGCAGCACCATTTACTAAGTAAATCAAAAAAATCCTTCTAATTTTGTTAGCATGAACTAAAAACTATTTTTCCCTTTGACACAGTTGGAAAACTGTATTATAATATTGTTAGCAGAAACAAACTAGGGAGATGATGAAATGTCAGAAGAGCTCGTTGTCCGCCACTGCTCGCCAACACTTGCAGGACTGAAAACAGGGAATATGTTTACGGCGGAGTTTTCAGATAAAGATGACCTGCGCTGTGAGCTATGCCGTCTAAATCGCATCTTCGTAAAAAAAGGTCTGCGTGCGATACCTTTGAGATATAAAGATGACCGTGCGCTTATATACATCTATCGTCCGACTCGACTTAAAGACGACTTAAACAGCAGTGATGCCTGCCGGGTGCTTGAAAGCTGTGGATACAGCTGCAATAGCGCAGGAAAATGCATAGGTAGACTTATCGAAAGGCTCAGAAACAGTGATGAGTTCCCTCACGAGATAGGGCTTTTTCTGGGATATCCGCCAGAGGATGTTACCGGATTTATAGAAAAAAGGAGCTGTAAGCTAACAGGCTTTTGGAAGGTCTACGGCGACCCAGGATCTGCCGAGAAGCGCTTTGTGAGCTTCCGCAAATGTATGAAAGTTTACTACGATCGCTGGAGTGAGCGCTGTTCTTTAGAACGCCTCGCTGTGGCAACTGTCTGACAACACCTCTTTCCTGTGTCCCGTATGAATAAGGCGGGACTTTTTTCGTCTTGCCTTATCGCTTGCATTTTCTTAAACTATATGCTATAAATGCCCTTATTCGGCATTAGTATCCCTTAGTGGTCATTAAAAGGCATTAAGAACCCGATTCTACGTCGTTTTCGGAGGTAGAAAGCCCGAAAACCGCGCTATTTCGTAAAACT
>Ga0116189_1000083_pt1 | contig 94380 bp, 73 predicted proteins | sample AD_JPNTR3_MetaG_FD_89895 | JGI IMG/M metagenome (GOLD analysis project Ga0116189, IMG submission 89895) | Active sludge microbial communities of municipal wastewater-treating anaerobic digesters from Japan - AD_JPNTR3_MetaG | ecosystem: Engineered > Bioreactor > Anaerobic > Digestate | place... | reverse complement strand
TTGAGTGTATAACAAGAATAGCATTAACTCATGGAACTATCAAGAGATTAACTAAGAAACTGTACAAATTGATTGTGCAGTTTTTATTTTTAGATTTTGTTGCACTTCGGGGTAAAACTCAGCTACATTTTATTTCCCAAAGAAATATTGCTATATTATTTGAAAGTTTGGAGAGAATATGGTATAATAAAAAACGCTGTAAGAAATATGTACTTACGGAATATTCCGCTACTATTGTCATGATAGGTATGAATATCTTTTGAATATATATTCAAAATAGAAAAAGGAGTGTTATTATGAGTCAACAATTGTTGGAAGCAGTAACCAAACCGTACTTACGTACCGATATTCCTGACTTCCGTCCTGGTGACAATGTAAAAGTCCATGTTCGTATTAAAGAAGGCGATCGCGAAAGAATCCAGGTTTTTGAAGGATTAGTTATTTCGCGCCGTGGTGGAGGTATAAGCGAAACATATACCGTCCGTAAAATTTCTTCTGGTCTTGGTGTTGAAAGAACTTTCCCGGTTCATTCGCCAATGGTTGCCAAGATCGAAGTAGTTCGCAGAGGTAAAGTTCGCCGCGCCAAACTTCATTACATTCGTTCCCTTTCCGCAAAAGCTGCCCGTATCAAAGAACGCAGGTAGTTTAACTCCCACTAAGGAATCCTTAGTGGGTTTTTTTATTCCCCGAATTTTTTCTTATTTTACCCTTTAGTCTCATATAATGACTTTAGAGGGGATAATATGAAGAAAAAATATTTTTTTGTCGGTATTAAAGGCAGCGGGATGTCGGCCTTGGCGCAAGTCTTAGCCGATTTGGGCCATGAGGTTGAAGGGAGCGATGTCGAAATGGATTTTTCGACTTCCCACGGGTTGATTGAAAGAGGAATTCCGGTCTATCCCTTTAACGAACAAAATATCCGGGGCGATAGCCATTATATCATCAGTACGGCTTACGACGAATTGCATCCGGAGGTAAAAAAAATCAAGGAAAACAACTTCCCGTATCAATACTACCACGAAGCCTTAAACATGGTACCGGGTATCCATATCGCGATTTCCGGAACCCACGGAAAAACCACTACCACTTCATTGACCGCCCAGGTTTTGCAACGGAAAAAAATAGCCATGGTCAGCGGAGACGGTACCGGTTTTGCCCAAAAAAATCCCAAGTATTTTGTTTACGAAGCTTGCGAATACAAAAACCACTTTCATGTTTTCAAGCCCAAAATCCTGGTAATCACCAATATCGAACAAGACCATCCCGACTTCTTTTCGAGTGCGGAGGAGGTTATCCGGGCTTTTCAGACCGTCGCAAGTCAGGCAGAAGAATTGATTATCAACGGAGATTTTCCAAACGGCCGAAAAATCAGGCATCCCAAACGTACCACTTTCGGGTTCCGACCGGATAACGACTACCGGATTCGTCTGATTACGCAGACCAAGCACGGGTTTACCTTTTTGGTCAACCATCAGGTTTATTTCATCCCGTTTACCGGAAAACACATGATTTACAATGCAGCTGCGGCTATTATTATCGGGTTGAAACTCGGCATGCGCCGGGACGAAATTCAGGCGCAATTGCATTTTGCCCGTCTTCCCAAACGAAGGATGCAAACCCATCAGGTCGGCAATACCGTGTTGATAGATGATTACGCGCATCATCCGACGGAGATTCTTGCGCTGCATCAGGCTTTGAGGCAAAAATACCCGGGGTTGAAAATCAATGTCATTTTTCAGCCGCACACGTATTCCAGAACCCTTGCCTTCAAACGCCAATTTGCCAAAGCGTTGGCCAGGTTTGACGAAGTGTACTTAGAAAAAGTTTTTGCATCGGCTCGGGAAAAAGAAAACGCTGAACTCCAAACCAAAATCAACGAATATTTCCGTTCTTTTAAAGTCTTTACTCCTTTTGTATTGCAAAAAATCGATTTTTCGAAAAAAGAAGTCTGGGTATTTTTGGGAGCGGGAATCGTCAACCGTTGGCTGGAATTCTTGTTGAAAAGCAATGTCTAATGAAAAAGAAAGGTTTATTTTCATTTTTCTTGATAAAACAGTAAAAATGCAGTATAATAAAAAATGAAAAAGAAATAAAAAATAAAACGATAAGGAGTGTAAAATGAACCAAGTAAAAATTTATGATGTTGCGGGGGCGGCTGGTGTATCGTTAGCAACCGTATCCAGGGTTTTGAACCATCCCGAAAAAGTAAAACCGGCCACAAGAGAACGTATTGAAAAAATAATCAAAGAACTCGGTTATAAACCGAACCTAAACGCCAAAGGATTGGCGAGTTCCAAATCGACGACCGTTGCCATTATGGTTCCCGAACTGACCCGTAGTTCGGTTGCGGAAATGATTAACGGTATCGCCGATTGCGCAAGACGCAGAGGTTATCTCCTTCGTCTTTTTGTCAACAACAACCGCGGCCAGGAAGCGCCGATCGAAAGCGAAAAAGAACTTTGGGGCGATGTTATTGCCTCCGGTGTTGACGGCGTGCTTTACATCAACGACGAACTGACCAACGAACATCTGGAGTTGATCATGGAAGCATCCGTTGACGTCGTTTTGACCAACACAATCTGCAACGATCCGGGCGTTCCGAGCGTATCGATCGATTACGTCAAAGCCGCTTACGATATTACCAAGGAAATGATTGCTCGCGGTAACAAAAAGATTTGGATGATTACCTCGATTCGCAAATACATGGTTAACGACTTAAAGGTCCAAGGTTACAACAAAGCCATGCAGGAAGCAGGTCTCGAACCGAAAGTAATTCCGGTATCGGGCAAAACCGAACTCAACGAAGCCACCTACCGGGAAATCCTTTCTGAAGGCTATCCGGAAGTGGCAATTGTTGTCCGCGACTCGATGGCGGTATCATTTATCAATATTGCCCGGACGCTCGGCATCAGGATTCCGGATCAGCTGCAAGTCATCGGTTTCCAAAATACCCGGTATGCTGTATTGTCGCGGCCAAAACTTACCTGCATCAATACCCCGATTTATGAATTGGGCGAAGCGGCCATGAATCTTTTAACAAATTTAATGGAAGAAAAAATGGGTGAGGATGTGGAAAACCTCCAACAACTGATCGATTACAATATTGTTTGGCGGGAAACTACAAAATAACCTTTTAAGGAGTTTATATGACATTTTTTGAAGAATTACAGTGGCGGGGACTGATTCATTCCATCACTGACGAAGCATTAATCGACATTTTAAACAACGGCCATATCACTTTCTACCTTGGCGCCGACCCAACCGGAGACAGTTTGCACGTCGGGCACCTATTGGTTTATCTGTTTTCCAAACGTTTGGAACTGCACGGCCATACCCCAATCTTTTTGATTGGCGGAGCAACCAGTTCGATCGGCGACCCGAAACCGGGAGGGGAACGGACACTGCTTTCCCGGGAAGAAATCGAATACAACGGCCAAAAACTATACGAACAAGTTCTCAGAATGTTTAACTGCGAAATGGTCAATAACTATGATTGGACCCATAAGATCGATGTTTTGTCGTTCCTTCGCAATTACGGCAAATATTTCAATGTCAATTACATGATCAACAAAGAAACCGTCAAAGCGCGGCTTGATTCGGGTATTTCGTATGCGGAATTCTCGTACCAAATCCTTCAGGCTTTGGACTTCGAATATTTATACCGCACGAAAAACTGCCAGTTGCAAATCGGCGGTCAGGATCAGTGGGGAAATATCACGGGCGGTTTGGAATTAATCCGAAAAATGAACGGCGCCGATGCCAAGGCATACGGTTTAACCGTTCCGCTTTTGACCAAAAGCGACGGACAGAAATTCGGCAAAACCGAATCCGGTGCCGTTTGGCTCGATCCTAAAAAAACCACCCCTTATGCGTTCTATCAGTTTTGGTACAATACTCCCGACGAAGACGTTATCAGCCGTTTGAAACAGTTCACGTTCCTTTCGAAAGAAGAAATCGAAGCGTTGGAAGAATCGCTCAAAACCGAACCGCATTTACGTAAAGCCCAAAAAGCTTTGGCTGCGGAAGTAACAAGATTCATTCACGGCGAAGAAGCTTTGCTACAGGCCGTCCGAATCAGCGAAGCGCTCTTTTCGGGCGAATACCAAGGCTTGTCCCACCAGGAAATCCAAATGGCTTTTGAAGGTTTGCCGGTTACCAGTGTCGAACCGGGCACCGGTTTGATCGATGCTTTGGTTTTGGCCAAAGCGGCGGTTTCCAAACGGGAAGCAAGAACCTTCATAACCAACGGGGCTATTTCGGTAAACGGCAAAGTTGTCGATTTCTTGGAAGCAACGCTCGAAAAAGACAATACCGTCGGTGATACTTTCGTGGTGATCCGGCGCGGCAAGAAGAACTATTATTTAGTGGAGCTGTCGCAAAAATAAGTCGGCATATATATTTGAATAAACAAAAAGTTTTAAGTCCTTGCGAAAAACGCAAGGATTTTTTTTGTTCCCATTCTTGGGTTTTGTTTTTTGGCCTGACAAAAGAAGCATCAAACCAAATATTTTTCTTTAATAAAACGTTATCATTTTATTTTTAAGTATGCTATAATATTTTTAATGAGGTGACCTATGAAAGCAATTGAAGCATTCGAAAAACTCCTTCAGGAATCAATCGACGACGGTGCTTTTCCCGGAGCCAATTATTGCATCGTAACCAAAAAACGCAGCTACTTCGGTTCCTTGGGAAACCGAGCCCTCTTTCCCGAAATCGAAAAGAACGACATCGATACCGTCTACGATATGGCTTCTTTGTCAAAAGTAGTTTCCACCACCAGTTTGATTTTGAAATTGGTTGAAGCGGGCCGTCTGAGGCTCCATACTGCGGTGCAAACCTTTATTCCGGAATTTAGGCATCAGGAAGTTACGGTTTGGGATTTACTGACCCATTCGTCGGGACTGCCCGCCGATGTTTCGCGTGCCAAAGAAATCGCAAGCAAAGAAGAATTGATGGAAAAAATCTTTGCGATGGATTTGGTTTATCCGCGAAATTCCCAAATCGTTTATTCGGATATCGGCTATATTCTGCTCGGCAAAATCATCGAAAAAATCACCGGCGTTCCGTTAGACCGATATGCCAAAGAAATTTTATTTACGCCACTTGAAATGTTCGATACAACCTACAATCCCGGGGATAAGAAACGGTGCGCTCCGACCGAAGAACGGAAAGACCGGATTGTCCAGGGTATTTTAAGGGGAGAAGTACACGACGAAAAAAGTTATATTTTGGGAGGAGTGGCCGGCCACGCCGGGTTATTCTCCACGGTAACGGATGTTGCGCATTTTATCGACATGATTCTGAACAAAGGTGTCTATAAAGGCCGACGCATTTTTTCCGAAGCCGTTATCGATTTGCTCTTTGCGCCTAAGGTCGAAATAAGTCACCCTTTGATTAAAAACTACGATCGCCGCGGAATCGGTTGGATTATCCAATCATGCTATTCTTCGGCCGGCGACTTGGTTAGCGAAGAAACGATTTTACACACCGGTTTTACCGGAACCAATATCTGGATTGACCGCCGAAACGAAATCGGTTTTTGCCTGTTGACAAACCGCGTTCACCCGACGCGGGAAAATTTAAAAATAATTACCGTTCGGCCGAAACTGGCCAACTTTATCATGGCGCATCTCGATGAATTTAAAAAGGAGGATCTATAAATGCGTTATTTGTATTACGAGGATAAATATTTTAACGGCTTGTTGAACCTTTGGAACGAAGAAGCCGAAATCAGAGGTTTTTATAAACCTTTTACGCCGGAAAGTTTCCGGGCTCATGTAATCAATCATCCGGATTTTGCCGACTCGGCTTCCTTTATCGCCCTTGACGGGGAAGAAGTTGTGGGATTTGTTTGCGGGATTGTCAAAAAAGCGGATATCACCGATTTGTCCAAACCCGGTTACCTGACCGCAATCCTGGTCAAAAGCACCCACCGGAGAAGAGGAATCGGAGCCAAACTTTTGGAAATGTGCGAACTGGATCTCAGACGGAAAGGACGAAAAGCCATTCGCGTTGTTTTCCTGAGCAATATGAACTGGCCTTGGTATATTCCCGATACCGACAAACATGACCATCCGGGCGCACCGGCTGTACCGGTCAATTCTCCGGAATACTTTTTCCTGCTTCATCATAAATTCGATGTCCAAGGTTTTTGCGATGCCTTCTATTTGCCGCTCGACAAATACGAAACACCGGCGGACGTTTACGAAAAAATGAAAGCAAATTCCGAAAAAGGCTTTTCCATCGATTTATACGATCCCAATGTTCATTACGGTTTGGACGAATTTTGCGCCAATATTCAAAACGAAGCTTTTGAAAGAGCTATCCGTTACAACCTTTCTTTGGAAAGACCGAATCCGTTTCTGGTTGTCTCGCAAAGGGGCAAAATCGTCGGCTGGACCGGTGCCATGTATACCGAACCTTCGGGAAGGGCCCACTTCGACGGTATTGCGACCGATCCGAATGTCCGGGGTGTCGGACTCGGAAAGGCTTTGTTCTGCACGCTTTGCCAATATTCCAAAGAACACGGTTCGAAGTTCATGACGTTCTTTACCGGTCTTGACAACCTTGCCCGTAATATCTATTTGTATGCCGGATTCAAGATCGTGCAAACATTCGCAATTATGAAGAAGGAGTTGAAATAATGCCTGCACCAAGAAAAATCCTTGCCATCGGCGCTCATGTCGGCGATATGGAATTGACCGCCGGCGGGCTGCTTGCCACCAACGCCCTTAACGGCGGAACCAATCTTTTGCTTGCTTTAACCGCGGGCGAAAGAGGCAATCCCCCGCACTTGACCCAGGACGAATACCGCAAGCAAAAAGTTAAAGAAGCCGAAACTTTCGCCGAGATGGTTAACGGAAAAGCCATCGTGTTCGAATACAAAGACGGCGAACTTCCGAACAACGAAGAAGTAAGACTGAAAATTGCCCAGGTCATCCGGGATTTTGCCCCCGATGTGATTGTTACCCATTGGAAAAGCACCATGCACAAAGACCACAACAATACCCATCTCATGGTTCCGGACGCACAGTTTTACGCGGGAATCGATGTTGGGGACAAACTTAAGGGCAAACGCCATTATGCGCCGATTTATTTCTGCGAAAACTGGGAAGATGCGGACGAATTTGTACCGTATGTCTATGTCGACATCACCCCGGGTTTTGAACTGTGGCAAAAAGCGATGCAAACCCATTGGTTTATCATGAACAGCAAATCTTTCCCTTATTACGATTATTACTCGGCGCTTGCCAGAGTCAGAGGCTGTTTAAACCGCACGCAGTACGCCGAGGGGTTTGCGGTATACGACCGGCAAAAAACCGTCAAAAGGGAAATGCTATAATGAAAAAATGTATTAAAGGGCTAAACGCCCTTTTCTTAATAATTTTGAGTTTTGTCTTTTTGTTTTCTTCGTATCCTGTACCGGCCTTTGCGGCGGAAGAAGAACCGCTTTTGGTAGACGGCAAGAAAGTCACGTACCTAAATTCTTCGACGCAGGTTACCATCCCCAAATTCTACCAAACTCCGATAGCGGAGATGCGGGGGGTGTGGGTCGCCACGGTTTTCAATATCGATATCGGAAAACAGGCGGGAACAACCGAAAGCGCCATCAAAGCTTATCAGGATAATTTTGTGGCTATCTTGGACCGGATGGAACTGTATCGCATGAATACGATTTTTTTCCAAATCCGCCCGGCCAATGATGCTTTTTATCCTTCGGAACTGAATCCCTGGAGCGAATTTCTGGCCGGTCACGGAGTAAATCCCGGTTGGGATCCGCTGGAATGGATGATCGAAGAAACCCATAAACGGGGAATGTTTTTTCAGTGCTGGCTCAATGCCTTTCGCATCACCCCAAGCGCTATTCTGCCGAACGAAACAAATGCTTCGCGATACTCCAATGAAGAATTGATTTCCCTCAAACACCAGAAACTGAACAGCCTTTCGGAAATCAGTTTCGCCCGTCGCCATCCCGAATATGTTATTTTGGGCGAAAGCGACACCAAACTGATATTGAACCCGGGGGAACCGGCGGTTCAGGATTTTTTGGTCGATACCATCACGGAAATCGTCTCCAAATACGATGTCGACGGTTTGCATTTTGATGATTACTTTTATCTTTCCGGAAGCGGGGCCAATTCGCAAACGACGAATCGAAATTTTGCGGGGGGGAATACCGTTTGGCACAACGAAGATACTTTGAACGATTTGGGCACTTACAATCGATATGTCAATAATCCTTCCTCTTTCCAAATGCCGGCGGGTTTATCTTTGGGCGATTTCCGTAGGGAAAGCATCAACAACATGATGCGTAAAATCCGGCAGGCCATTGATTCCCACAATCAAAAAAACGGGAAGTTTGTGGAATTCGGTTCCAAACCGGCTGCAGTCTGGCGTTCGAACAGCGAATACTGCCCGGGCAATGAACGGACTTCTCCGGACGGTTCCAATACTCACTGTTATGCTTACAGCTCGTATTACGATTTATTCGCCGATACCAAAAAATGGGTCGCAGAAGGTTTGGTCGATTATATCGCTCCGCAGGTCTATTACGACTTTGCCAACCGGGAAGTGCCGTATGCGGATATCGTGAGCTGGTGGGCAGATGTGGTTTCAAAAACCAACGACGCTCGGGAAGCCCAAGGTTTAAAACCGGTTAAAATGTATGTGGCGCACGGTATCTATCAATTCGAAGACAGCGATACCCGCTTTTTGGACCCCAAAGAAATGGTTTACCAACTGAAGTTCAATCAGAAATTCCCTTGCATCAAAGGTTCGGCGGTATTTGCCTATAACGACTTATTGGCTAATACGACTACCCTCTTGAAACAGGGGATGGCCTATTTTCGCACGGTTTGGAATCAACCGGTATTGCCGCTTCCGCGGGGCGAAGACGATTCGGGTAATATTGCAATCGACCATTTAAACATTGTCCGAAAACAAGCGGAGTCTGAGTTCAAAATATTTATCCCTTACCGGGAAAATATCGCCTATTATGTTTTGTACCAAACGGATTCGGGCGGTAAAATCGATTTAAACAGTTCCCAAAACCGCTCTGACATAATTTCTGCCCGGAAGGAAGGCAACATCCTTAATCTAACCAAAGAAGAAAATAAACGCTACTTTCTTCGGCCGGTATCGAAAAACTGCCATCCTTCGTCAAATATCAAAGAAATCGATTTTGGACAGGCGCAACCGAATACGCCGCCGGAATTGGGAGAAATCATTTTCAACGAAGGGAAACCGATTATTACCCCGCTCACCGATACACTGATTAAATTCAAACAGGCGGTTGATGCGGAAGACCGAATAATCGATTATCAGATCTTGGTGTCGATTACGGGACCTGAAGGCAACTTCCGCTATGAGGTGGAAGACTATGAAATCGTGGGCGAATATATATATGCTTACTGGTATTCCTTTGCCTTTGACATCGAAGAAGTGTGTGTGAAAGTAATCGCCTCCGACGGGGATTTGGAAACCTATCGGATTTCCAACGTGGCCAAACTTGTTTCCTCGTGTCAAAACCAAGACCCCGAACCAGAACCGAATCCTGGCCCCAAAGGCTGTCAGACAGGTACCTGCTGGCTGACTTATGCCTGGTTGTTTTCGTTCGGGCTTCTTTTCTTGCTTAAAAAACGAAGATAAAAGGTTATTGATTTTAAAAGCGAACTCGCGAAAATGAGCTAAAAGCAAAAGAATTAGGACGCATTCACAAGGTGCGTCTTGTTTTTATTGGGAAAGATGATAATTAAAACGCTTTCTTAAATCTTTGACATATGATATAATATATATATGAAATGCAATGAAAGGTGGCCGCTTTAATGTGAAGATCTATGATACTCATTGCGACATTTTCGATAATCTTTTTCGCAAATACCGTAACGGCGTAGGCGATCCTTTTTTGACCGACCATTTGTCTTCCTTGCGAAAAGGCGAGATTGCCGGGGGAATATGGGTTATTTATTCCGAAAGCGATTTTGATATCGTCAGTGCATATCAGGACGCTCTGAAAGTCTATGCGCCGTATGAAGATAAGTTTTCGGTAATCAAAGGTTTGGAAGGCTTGCGCAATGTCAAAGATTTGGCAACCTTGGACAAATTGTATCAAATGGGAATCAGGCACGCCTCGCTAACCTGGAATGAAGCCAATCATCTTGCGGGGGGAGTCAAAGGTCCCAAAGAAGTCGGTTTATCCGCTCTCGGGAAAACCTTTATTGCTTACATGAACGAAAAAAAGATGATTGTCGATGTCTCCCATTTAAACGAAAAAAGTTTTTATGACGTGCTGAGCGAACGCCCTCGTCTTCTCATTGCCTCTCACTCCAACAGCCGGTCTTTATCGGAACATCCCCGCAATTTAACCGATCATCAGTTGAAAGCTTTGCAGGAAGCGGGAGGAATGATTGGGGCAGTAGCCGCCCGACGCTTTGTTTCTTTGGATCCTTTAAAACAAAACATCAAAGGCTTAGTCGATCAAATCGAATATTTGATCAACATCATGGGCGAAGACCACGTAATGTTAGGACTTGATATGATGGATTTTTTGCCCGGATACGTCAATGACAACCTTGACGATTTAAGAAGCCACGGCGACGCGCAGGGAATTGTCAAAGAAATGTTTCAACGGGGCTTCAGCGAAACTTTGGTTAAAAAAATCAGCCATCAGAATTTTGAAAAATTATTGCAAAGGAGTCTATTATGAAAAAAATTTGTTTAATCAGGTCAACCTTTAAAAAGAGTTTGGTCTTTTTAATGGCCGTAAGTCTCATGCTTTTAACCCTTTACAGTTTTCCTTCCTCGGCCGAAACCGTTCCTTACGTCGAACCGACGGAAGAAATGCGCGGAGTTTGGGTTGCCACCGTTTCCAATATCGATATTCCGAAACAGGCCGGTACATCCGAAGCCGCCATCAACCAATGGAAACAAAACTATTTGGCTATTCTCGATCGCATCAAACTCAACAAAATGAATGCGATTTTCTTCCAGGTCCGTCCGGCCAACGATGCTTTTTATCCGTCGCAATATAATCCGTGGAGCGATTATCTTGCCGGTTACGGCGTGGACCCGGGTTGGGATCCGCTTGCCTGGATGATTGAAGTAACGCACGCCGAAGGAATCGAATTCCATGCCTGGCTTAACCCTTACCGCACATCGGTAACATCCTATTCCGTCAAATACGATACCGCCCTTTCGGCAGGTACCATCAATACGGTTAAGACCGAAGTTCAGGATTATAAACGCAGTTACGCAAGCGGCAGAAGATCCATGGCCGGAAACGGTTACGACAATCCTTTCTTGGATCCGGTTGATGCCAGTTTCCAACAAAAAGTTTTGATGGGTGCCGAAGGTCGGATGGTTTTGAATCCTGCCCATGAAGCAACCTTAACGCATTTGGCAAACACCATTTCCGAAATTATCACCAACTACGAGGTAGACGGAATCCATTTCGACGATTACTTCTACCCGGCGGCCGAAAAATACGACGGCTATCCGGTCGAACCTTGGGCGGACGATGCGGATTACGCTGAATACCTGGCAAAAGGCGGCACATTATCCAAACCGGATTGGCGTCGCAACAATGTCGACCGAATGGTGGAAATGGTTTCGGATTTGGTCGAAGAACACAATCAAAAACCGGGTGCCCATCGGGTTGCGTTCGGTATCAGCCCTGCCCATATGTGGGCTCCGGATCCAGAGAATTGTCCATCGTCCGGGGTTCCGGGCGGTACGGTCGGTGCTCCTTGCTGGGGTTACTCGACTTACAACCAATTGTATGCGGATACGAAAAAATGGGTCGAAGAAGAATGGATTGATTATATTCTCCCGCAATTATACATGGAATTTGGCGACAGCTATCGCATGTTTGTCAACTGGTGGGCCAATGTCGTTGAGCCGACCGATGTCAAACTGTATATCGGCACGCCGGTTTACCGAATCAACGAGTGGAACGACGAACGGGCCATTTCGAAACAAATGTACTATAACGGCACAACCTCCGAACTGGTGGGCAAAATCCACGGTTATGTCTTATACAATTATACCAGTGTGGCGTCCGGTGGACTCTTTGCCCGGGGAATGGGCTTAATCAGAGGTTATTGGCAAAAAGGCGCCCTAACTCCGGTTTACGGGGAAATCGACGCTCCGACACCGGATATCCCGGATTTTTCCATCATCGAAAAGGGCGATAAATTGCAAATCAGTTTTGCGGAAGTCGAAAATGCCAAAGGATATGCGATTTACCGCTTCAAGAAAAATGCCGAATATGAATTTACCAAAGCCAATATGGTGGCCTTAGTCAACCAAACCAATACCGGCAAGGTTCATAATGTCGAAGCAACCGCCGAAGACGATGATGTTTTCTTAATGCGGGTCTTCGATTTGAACAACCAATTGGTTGACGGTTACGTGGAAAAAGACACGAGCGTAATCATTCCTAATCTGGCTCCGGTAATTACGGATGTCGATTTCGGACTCAAAGACAATATCAAAGGCGGCGATGAAGTAACCGTCAAAGCCAAAGTATCCGATCCGGAATCCGCTCCACTAGCGGTAACTCTAAAGATTGCGATAGACGGTGTCGCTTACAAATACGAATTCCCGATGACCCTGGACGAAAACGGCTTCTATTCTTATACCTGGGTTGCTTATCATTTAAATTCCGAGAATACCAAAATGAAAATCGTGGCAAGCGACGGTTACAAAACTACGGAAGTCGAATCCGAACCGTTTGTTCTCGGCAATCCTGTGGTTAACCAGGCTCCGGTAATATCGGATGTTTCGTTTGGAATCGATTCCCAGGTTGACGGAAAGAGCAAAGTCACTATCAGCGCCAAAGTAACCGATGATTCCGATAGCTTATCGATTACGCTGTATTTTGCCAAAGACGGTTCGACTTTCCAAAAGGTTCACGAATTTACCAAAAACGCAACCGGCAATTATTCCTTTGAATGGACCGTGCCGAACGAAGAAGCAAGCGGCGCGCTTTTGAAAATTGTCGCAAGCGACGGCGAATTTGAAACCGAAAGCGTATCCGAGGCTTTCCAAATTGTGCCGAAAACAGCTTCCGGTGGATGCAAAATGGGCAGCGGCTGGATGATTATTCTGTCGCAGATTATCGTTTTATCAAGCGTTCTCGTCCTAATGAGAAAGCGGGGTAAGATGTAATGAAACTGAAACGCTTTGCGCCCCAAAAGGAAGGTAATCCTTATGTGACCTACTTCGGTACGGACGAAGTTGTTACCTTGCCGAAATATCATTTCAAACCGGAGGAAGTTCGGGGCGTGTGGGTGTCGAATGTGGCAAACATCGATACCCCCCAAATGAAATCCAAGGAAGAGTATCAAAACTATCTGAAAGCGATGATTGAACGGATCGCTTCCTACAACATGAATACCATCGTCTTCCAGGTTCGCCCCGCAAACGATGCTTATTATCCTTCGCTTCTTAATCCCTGGTCCCGTTTTATCACGGGTACGGAAGGTCAGGATCCCGGTTTTGACGTCTTGCAATTCGTGATTGACGAGGCAAACAAGTACGGAATCCGCGTGCATGCCTGGATGAATCCTTATCGGGTCAGCCTGAAAAGCTTAAACGATTTGAACCAAACCAAAGAAGAATATTTAAGCACATTGGATGCGTTGAATTTTGCGCGACGCCATCCCGAATGCACGATTTTGGACGGGGCGGGAAAGGTTATTCTAAGGCCAGCTTCGGAAGAAGTAATCGAATTTATCACCGAAACCGTTTCGGAAATCGTCAACAATTACGATGTGGAAGGAATCCACATTGACGATTACTTTTACCCTTATGCCAAGATTGATCCGCAGTACGAAATTGCCGATTACAACGCTTATTGCAAGCGTTTTGGCTTAATCGGTTTTGACGATTGGCGGCGCCAAAACGTCGACACTTTAATCAAAAGTATCAACAACGCTTTGAAAAAATCGTTTAGCAAAACCGGAAGAAAAGTGTTATTCGGCATTAGTCCTTTCGGCATTTACCGGACCAATTCGTCCCTCAAAGAAGGCGGTTGGGAAAAAGGATCGCTCCATTCGCCGAAAGCTTTGGAGTGCTATACGGATTTATACTCGGATATTTACAAGTGGATGAAAGAAGGCTGGATCGACTACGTCGTTCCCCAAGTCTATTTCCCGTTTGAACGTCCGGACGTAACCTATCACGATTTGACCAAATGGTGGGCAGGCATTGCCAAAGAAACCAAGACGACGCTTTACATTGGTCAGGGTTTATACCAGATGGGCAAATCCGAATATTGGCAAAATCCCGATGAAATTGCCAATCAGTTGCGTTTCAATCAGTTGTTTTCCTCCATCAAAGGCACAATTCTATTCACCTACCACGATTTGGTCCCGGGCGACAATCCGGTAAAAGACGAAGCGTTGAAACAATTGAAAAATATCTGGAATTAGATGTAATAACAAAAAGCAGCGATCATTAGGCGCTGCTTTTTTAAAGGGTTCGACTTAACCCGATCGGGAAATTAAAATATGCAACTGCTTGAAAAAAAACGCTTTCTTTGCTATAATGAATTAGAGTTTTTTAAATATTCCGTTACGTTTATTTTACAAAAGGAGACCTTCGCCATGCAACTTTTGCCTTTGCCAAAAACAGTAAAAAAGCAGGAAGGAACACTCAATATCGAAAAAATCCAGCATCTTGCCTTTCTCGGCTTTACGGAAAGCGAACAAACCCACTTGTTGAAAAAAGCCGGCCGGGTTTTTGCCAAAGCATTGACAATCTCCCCGTCCCCTTCGGCCTTCCGGGTGATTAAAGCGGATCTGCCCAAGCAAGCCTATGCTTTGACGGTATCCGAAGAAGGTATTTCCCTCAAAGCTGCGGATATCGAAGGTGCCCATTTTGCTTTTACGACCCTCGGTCAATTGATTGACGGCCGGGAAATCCCATGCGTCGAAATCACCGACGAACCCGATTTGTCGGTCAGGGGAGTATTGCTAGACATCAGCCGCAGCAAAGTCCCGACTTTGGAAACTTTGAAAGAGATTGCGGATTGGTTGGAACAATTGAAATACAACCATTTGGAACTTTATGTCGAGGGATTTTCTTTCGAATACCGGAGCTTCCCGGAAGTATTGGAAAACGGAAACTTTATAACCGTCCAAGAATACCGGGAATTGGAACAGTATTGCCTAGACCGCTGCATCGATCTGGTGCCGAATCAAAACGGTTTCGGCCATATGAGCGATTGGTTGAAAAGAGAAGAATACCAAGATTTTGCGGAAATTCCGGAAGGGTTTTTTATTTGGGGAGCGCACCGGGCTCCGAGTACCCTGAATCCGCTTGATCCGAGAAGCCGGGAACTCGTTACCAAAATGTATCGCGACATGTTGCCGTATTCCAAGTCGAAGTATTTCAATATGAACTTTGACGAACCCTACGAATTGGGTCAGGGGAAAAGCAAGGATTATTGCGACAAAGTGGGAAGAGACCGCGTTTTTATCGAATACATGGAAAGTCTAGCCGAAGTGGTTCGTTCCTACGACAAGCGCCCGATGATTTGGGGCGATGTTCTGATTCACCATCCCGAAAGTTTGGCACACTTAAGCAAAGATTTGATTTTTATCGATTGGGGATATTCGGCCGACTACCCTTTTTATAAACATCTGAAAATGTTGGCGGAAGCCGGAATTGATTTCATGGCTGCGGCGGGAACATCCACCTGGGCTGTGATTACGTCCCGCTATCAGGATATGATTGGATCGATCCGAAACGCCAGTTTAAATACGATTAAATACCGCGGTTTGGGAATTCTGGTAACCGATTGGGGCGATATGGGCCATTTGCAATATCTGCCTTTCAGTTATCCGGGTTTCATCTTCGGAGCCCTTGCCGGTTGGAATTTCAACGAAGCGCATGAGTATTTGATTGCACCTTTTTTAAGCCGAATGGTTGAAAACGCTTTACTTGCGCAACTTATTCTCGATATGTCAACCTACACAAGATTGGAAGGTGAATATCGGTCTTACGGCAGCCGCCTGTTCAGTGCGATTCTGTGGGCGGAACATTCCCGCCAGGAGCCGAAAGATTTTTTAACCAAAATGGCATCCAACATCATCGGCGAAAAGAACCGTTTGTTTTTGAAAAACGAATTCGATGGTTTCGAAGCGCGGCTGGAAAAAATCGACGGTTTATCTCCGGTTGCCCAAACCGTCAAAGGGGAACTGGCCAATGCCCTCGCATTACTGAAAACGCTCCTTAAAACAAACGAAATGTTGGCTTTGAAAAAATACGATATGACCGACGATATAATTTCCGAATTGCAGGCCTTTTTGGCTAAACATGCCGAACTGTGGCAAAAACGGAATAAACCGGCGGGCTTAAGCGAAAGCTCCCGTCGCATTACGCAACTGATCAGCGTATTGGAAAAATTGAAAGAAGGAAGTTGAGACTATGAAGAAGAAGTATTTGATTCTGATTACGGTAGGAGTTATTGTTCTGGTCTTGCTCGGCATTAATTTTGTGGGCGGCTCCAAGAACCCGGTGTCTTTTACCTATAATCCTCAGGCTTGGACGAAAACAACCGATAACAGCAGTTATTACCAATATCTCGAAAAGCACAAAAAAGACAACAACGCTACCGATGTTCAACTTGAAAAATCGATTGTTATTCCTGCTTGGAATTACGACCCGTCCCAAACCACCGCGCAGTTCGGCAAACCTTTGACCGGACCCGATGATACCATTACCGAAGCCGCCAAAGCCTATTTGGTAAGCAAAACGGCTCTTACAGGTTTGAAAGATGCGTTTGAAGATACGCTTCTGTACGCTCCCGAACAAGACCAGGTGGGCTGGTCTTTCCAAGTGGAAACAGCGGGTTTTTACCAAATATCCGTACGCTATTATCCGATTAAAGGAAAAAGCTCCTCGATTGAACGGACGCTTTTGATTAACGGAGAAACCCCGTTCGAAGGCGCGAGTTTTGTTTTTCACCGGGTGTGGGACAATAACCCCGACAGTATGCGTTTGGATGAAAGCGGAAAACTGGTTTTCAAACAGGACGTAAACGGCAACGACATCAAACCCAACCAAGTCGAAAAACCGACTTTCAGAACCGTGCCGCTCCGCGACGATTTGGGTTACGTGACCGAAAACTACCGCTTCTATTTCTCAGCGGGTGTCAATACGATTGCGCTTGTTGCGATTAAAGAATGCATTCTGCTCGATCAGATTTATATCGAAAGTGTCACAAGAACACCGACTTACGCGGAATACAAGGCCAAATATGCCAATGTTTCCCAAGAAACCCCGAGTTATTCCTACCGGGTGGAAGCCGAAAACGCCACCAGCAAATCTTCCCCGACGCTTTATCCGATTACCGATCGTTCCAGTTACGTGACGACGCCGTACAGCCCGAAAGAAACGAAACTGAATGCTATCGGCGGCGACAACTGGAAAGTATTGGGTGACTGGATCAGTTGGGAAATCGAAGTGCCGCAAGACGGTTTTTACAATATTTCGATGCGAGCGAAACAAAATCTGGTCCGCGGCCTATATTCCAACCGAATTGTTTATATTGACGGCAAGATTGCCTTTGACGAACTTAATTATACTTTGTTTGCCTATTCGTCCGATTGGCAAAATGTCACATTGGGCAATAAAGACGAAGCTTTCCTCTTCTATTTGACCGCAGGCAAACACACGATTACGATGGAAGTAACTTTGGGCGAATACAGTACTCTGATTGAACGGATCCAGGGTTCCATCGACTATCTCAATAAACTTTACCGCGATATCATCAAGTTTACTTCGCCTGCTCCGGACCCGAACCGGGACTACGAACTGACGAAACGTCCGGGTCTCGACATGGTCGAAAGAATGACTTGGGCCGCGAATGAACTCGCCGACATTTCCAAATCGATCGAAACAATTTCCGGAACCAAATCAGACAAAACCGGAACCATCGATACGATGGTCGTGCAGCTTAGAGACTTCATCGACCGGCCGCGAGATGTTCCGAGACGTTTGTCGTCTTTTAACACCAACATCTCTTCTTTGGGTACGCTTCTTACGACCCTAAGAGAATATCCGCTGACGATTGACTACATCATGGTTCATACGCCCGACGTGAAACTTCCGCGGGCCAACGAAACATTCTTCCAAAAAATCAAAAAATCGCTGCTCAGTTTCTGGTATTCCTTTTTCATCGATTATTCCGCCATCTCTTCCACGGATACAGTGGAAGGAAGACAGACAATCGAAGTCTGGATGTCCTTGGGACGCGACCAGGCCAATGTTATCAGAAACTTAATCGACCAAAACTTTACCCCACAAACCGGCATCAAGGTTGACCTGAAACTGACCGGAACCGACGTCTTGCTTAAAGCGACGCTTGCCGGAATCGGTCCGCACGTGGCCATCAACGTCGACAGCACTTTGCCGGTCAACTACGGGTTGAGGGATGCGGTGTTGGATTTACGGGAATTCCCGGATTACCAAGACGTTATCGAGCGCAATTCGTTGCTGTCCGACGAGGAATTCGAAAAACTCGATCCGGCCCTGAAGGAATGGCGCTTCAACATGAGTGCGCTGCGCCAATTCCAATTTAACGGCGCGGCTTATGCCCTTCCGGAAAAACAGGTTTTCATGATGATGTTTGTCCGCACGGACATCCTGGACGAACTCGGGCTGCTCGACAAAGTGCCGAATACCTGGGACGAAGTAATCGGACTGGTAGCGGATCTGCAGGCCCATCAGCTTCAGTTCTATCTGCCGGTCAACGATGCAGGGGCTTCGGCTATTAATCCGATTTTTGTTTCGATGCTTTATCAGATGGGCGGCGACCTATATATAAACAACGATATGGAAACGGGTCTCATGGAACCGGTTGCTCTCGATGCTTTCGAATACTGGACCGAGTTCTATACGCTGTACTCTTTTCCGAAATACGCGAACTTCCTCAACCGATTCCGTTCCGGAGAAATGCCGCTCGGCATCGCCTACTACGAAGCATACAACACTTTGAGCGTCTTTGCGCCGGACTTACGGGGCAAATGGGCGTTCTATCCGATTCCGGGCATCGAAAAACCGCTCCTTGACGAAAACGGCAATCAGGTCGTGGACGACGAAGGCAACCCGGTTACTTACATCGACCGGATCTCGACTTCGGTCGGAACCGGCGTAGTCATCCTCAAACAGCCGGCCTTGGAAAGCGAAGCCGCCAAAATGGCCAGCTGGGAATTTGTCAAGTGGTGGACTTCCGCCACAACCCAAGTCCAGTTCGGACGCGAAATGGAAGGAATCCTGGGAAGTGCTGCCCGTCATGCCACCGCAAACATGATGGCGCTCGAACAGCTCGCCTGGCCTTCCGCGGATTTGAAACAACTGAAATTCCAATGGAGCCAGGTGCGGGAAATTCCGAATGTCGCCGGCGGTTACATTACCGGCCGGGAAGTTGAAAATGCCTATCGGAAAGTAATCAACAATTTGGTCAATGCCAAAGAGACCTTATACGAATATGCCCAAAATATCCAAAATGAGATCGATCGCAAACGTAAGGAGTTCAACTTACCGCTTGCAACAAGGTCTCAATAGGAGGAATTATGTTTGATTTCAGTCCTACTTTATATGTCCTATTGATGATTTTGTTTGCAACCGCAAGCTTCTTTATCATCAGAAAATTCAACCAACGCAGAAAACGGTTTGCTTCCAAATATCCGAACCTTTCCAAAAACGAGCGGCTGGAACGCCTGAAACAGGAACGCTTGGAACTTGCCCAGGCCAAAAAAGATATGCGCAAAGCCATCAAAGCCAAAAAGGCGGAATGGAAAACCGAAGACAAAAAAGCCGACGAAATCGCAAGAGCCAATGTCTTGGCATTGAAAGCGGAAGTCAAGGAAAGCAAAGCCGAATTTGAAAAAGTAAAAGCCGAATATTTGGCGGATAAGGAAAACCCCGAAAAAGAAGCCCTTTATTTGGAAACAATGAAAAAACACGACCGGCTCTGTCAAAAACTCCGGATCGAAAAAGAACGCATTTCTCTTTTGCGCAGAATCGAACGCTGGAGCAAACGGGGCGGCCGCTTGCGCAGGGAACTCTTTATCAAACGCCAATACTACTATTTGGTTACTCCTTACGCGCTGCTCTTCATTCTTTTCACCGTCATTCCGGTGGCAATGTCGTTAATTTTAAGTTTTACCTATTTCAACCTGTTGGAATTTCCATCCTGGGTTGGATGGGAAAACTATATGCGTCTGTTTGTCGATGACAAAGTCTTTATCATCGCCATTCGCAACACTTTGATTTTGGCCGTCATCACGGGGCCGCTCAGTTATTTGTCGGCGTTCGTGTTTGCCTGGCTCATCAACGAACTGCGACCGAAATTAAGAGCTTTCATGACTTTGATCTTCTATGCTCCTTCGATTTCGGGCAATGTTTATCTTGTTTGGAAATTAATCTTCAGCAGCGACATGTACGGTTACGCTAATGCGTTTCTTCTAAGTTACAACTTTATCGACGAACCGATCTTGTGGTTGCAAGATCCGAAATACATTATTTGGATTATTATGCTTGTGCAGCTGTGGCTGAGCCTTGGGGTAAGTTTCTTGGCGTTTATTGCGGGGTTGCAATCCGTTAACCGGGAACTTTACGAAGCGGGCGCCATCGACGGAATCAAAAACCGGTGGCAGGAACTTTGGTTTATTACTCTGCCGCAGATGAAATCGCAACTTATGTTCGGCGCCGTCATGCAAATAACCTCAAGCTTGGCGATTGCGGAAGTCGCGACGCAGCTTGCGGGCTTTCCTTCCATCGAGTATGCGGGTCATACCATCATAACCCACTTGATGGACTACGGCAGCCTGCGGATGGAAATGGGTTATGCTTCAAGTATCGCCACGATTCTGTTCTTTATGATGATTGGAGCAAACCTGTTGGTCAGAAAAATTTTACGAAGGGTGGGAAGTTAAGATGGCACGCGAAAAGATGCACATCGACGATGATTCCTTGCGCGATCAGAAATTATCGAAAGCCGAAATTAAACGGGCCCGCCGTCAGGAAAAGAAACTCAAAAAATTCGGAATTCACGACGAAGCCAAAATGGGCAAAATCGAACGTTTCTTTTACCTCCAACAAAAGAAACGGCGCATCAAACGCAAGAAAAGAATCAGCCGGAGTCTCGGCGGCGACATCGCTTTGGCTTTGGTGCTCGCTTTGTTTGGTGCCTTCAGCGCCTATCCTTTGGTCTATACGATTTTTGCGGCATTCAAACCGTTGAACGAACTCTTCATTTATCCGCCGCGTTTATTTGTGCAGAATCCGACTTTGGATAACTTTACCGATTTGATTATGTTGATGGAAGAATCCTGGGTTCCGTTTTCGCGGTATTTCTTCAATACCATCTTCATCACTTTGGCGGGAACCGTCGGCCACGTCATTATTGCTTCCATGGCCGCATACCCCCTTGCCAAACACAAGTTCCCGGGTTCGAAAATCCTCTTTGCTTTGGTTGTGTATTCCCTGATGTTTGCGCCTCAGGTAACCGCAACCCCAAGCTATATCATCTTCAGCACCATCGGTTTAATCGACAGCCCTTGGGCAATCATTATTCCGGCTTTCTCCAGTTCCCTGGGGTTATATCTGATGAAACAGTTTATGTCTGATATCCCGATGGAACTGATCGAGTCGGCGAAAATCGACGGGGCCAACGAATTCCAGATTTATTGGCGCGTCGTCATGCCTTTGGTTAAACCCGCCTGGCTAACTTTGATTATTCTTCTATTCCAGCGCCTCTGGAACAACGACGGCGGAACATATATCTACAGCGAACAATTGAAGCCGCTCTCCTATGCGCTTCACCAGATTGTGAATGCGGGAGTCGGACGTGCAGGTACCGCTTCAGCCGTCATCCTGATTATGATGATTGTGCCGATTACCGTCTTTATCCTTTCCCAGACGCAGATCATCGAAACCATGGCGCATTCCGGAATGAAGTAGGGAGGGTATATAGATGCAAAAACTTATCAAAAAACTTTGTTTATTCTTCTTGCTTTTTTCAGCTATGATTTCTGTCGGAATGCTTGCGACGGAAGCGGCGACATACAACTATGACTTCTGGAAAAACGTCGTTCCTTCCTCGGAAGGACTTTCCTATAAAGATACCTATTACGGAAAAGACATCCCTTACGGCGGAAGCGAACAGGAACCATGGAGCGGAACCCAAAAAGACGGAACCGCTTATTCGACGTTAAACAGCGTGTGGGTTCGCAAAGAATCCGTCAGCATGCCTTTCGTTTCCTGGGACGTCAACCAATGGAAATTTAAAAGCGGAAACGACTACACATCCCTTGGTTTGCACGAAACGCTGAAAACCAAAGAAGTCATCCGACCGCAAACCTCGGTAACCGTCATCATCCCGAACGGCGTTCCGGATTTGCACCGGGTGCAGGCGGATGCCAAGAATGAATTGGAAGATTTTGTCGAAGCCGAATTCGGCAGTCTCGATACTTATCCGGAAATCATACAGGACTTTATCCAAACAATCGTAAATCAGACAAATGCGGAATTTTTGGTTGCCGAAGAGATAGACGATTTGGTCAATATTCTTCTTGCCACCAAAAAAATCCTGATTGCGGCTAAACCGATTGCCAATCAAAAGCCGGAAACGCTTGACGGTATCAAAACAAGCGCCAAAGCGGCGGTTAACGATTATGCAACAGCTTACAATTACACCCCAGAAAAACAAGCCGAAATCAACGGCTATGTTTCGGAAGCGAATGCCAAAATCGATGCGAGCAACGAAATCCTTGATATCGTAAACAGTTACGACGAATTGAAAGACCTCGTCAACCAAGTCTTCATTCTTCAGGATGTCGTGGCCAAGGATCTCTTCATTTCCGAATACGCAAACGGTACGGGCACCGACCGTTATCTGGAAATCTATAACGGCACCAAAAACCCAATCGATTTGTCGATATACGGAATCAGAGTTTTTCCAAGCGCCGTCAGCGGATTGCTTACCGATGCCACTGTTATACCGCTCAGCGGAACGCTTGATCCGAACAAAACGTTTGTGATTGCGCACGAAGACGCAAGTGCGGAAATCAAAGCAAAAGCCGACTTGTTGTCCGCAGGCGCCTGTGCCTTTGACGGCAACGATGCAATTGCTTTGGTCAAGAAAAATACTGTCAATAACAAATGGGGAATCATCGATTTGTTCGGCACAACCGTCAATACGGGGCCGCTCAATTCGTGGCTTTCCGAAGATGCCATATCTTACGAGGATTTTAAAGTTTACGGCGACAAAATCTATTTATTGGATGCCCGGCACCTATACAAAGAAACCGTCATCATCAACGAAATGCCGGTGGAAGTGCAAGGACGCAGCCGTATCTTCCTCATCAACAGCCAAATGAAATGGGAAAAGGTTTATGACGAGTTTGTCATTACCGACTATGTCAAAGCAAAACTCGATGCCTTCTACCGTTTCTCCACGCCGCTGGACGAAATCACTCCGGCCCAGGTCAAATCGAACGATTTGATGATTAAGGCGCCGTATGTCCCTTACAGCAAAGATTCGTCCAAAGCAGCCATTTACCTATACAGCGCGGAAGGTCTTGCGGTTACCGAAAAGCATATCTATGTAGCCGACACCAAACACTCTCGCGTGGTAAAAATCAATAAAAACACTCTCGAAGTGGAAGAAGTTTTCCTTACACCGGACGATCCGACTTTCTTCCAATACGACGGTTCGGAAACCCTGGCAGAAACCCTCAGAACCGTTTACCGTCCTTCGAAGATTGTCGTCAACAATACCGAACGCTTATATGTCATCGCCCGGGGCGTTTACGAAGGAATCATGGAATACAGTCCGACCGGAACCTTCAACCGTTTTATGGGTAAGAACGAAGTCGTGGCCAATCCATTGAAACTCTTTTGGGCGAAAGTGTTCTCGGAAATCCAACTTGCGAGCATCGCCCTGGATTTACCACCGGAATTCACCAATATCACGATTGATAAAGACGGCTTCCTGTATACGACATCCAAACCGGACCCGGACGATCCGACCGCTTCCAAAATGATCAAAATGATCAACACGAACGGTAAAGACGTCCTGAAACGGAACGGTTACGTTTCGCCGGACGGCGATGCGAGATACGTGGCCGCAAGCTCCGTCAAAAACGCGATTTTGGGTCCGACCATTTTCTCGGCCATCACGGTCAACGACATCGGAAATTACACCGCGGTCGACAGCAAGCGGGGACGCTTGTTTACTTACGACTCGGAAGGCAATCTGCTCTATATTTCCGGTGAAAAAGGCGAATTGTCCAACAGTATCAACGATCCCGTAGCCGTCAACTATTTCCTAACCACCAATTTGGACGGAAATGAAACGGAACTTGTGTTGGTGCTTGATCGCGGATCCAAAAGCATCATTTCCTTCGCCACCACAACGTTCGGCGAACTGATCAACAAGGCGACGAAACTGTATCTGGAAAACGATGTTATCGGAGCCGAACAATACTGGCGCGAAGTTATCAAAATGAACAGTAACTACGAATTGGGCTATATCGGCATCGGCAAGAGTTTGTTGAGAAGAGGCGAATTCAAAGAAGCCATGGAATACTTCAAACTCGGCCACAGTTCGACCTATTATTCGAAAGCCTTCCAACAATACCGCGACAATTACCTGAAAGAAAACTTTGATTGGATTATGTCCGGAATTCTGCTTGGATGCTTTGTGATAATCGCCCTTGTTTATTTCGTTCGTTTAAGAAAAGGATACAAACCGGAAGAAGAGGAGGGTGGCGTCAATGACTAAAGGCCAACAATTTTTGGAAGATTATATCAAGTTTCCCCTCTATATCATGACCCATCCGATTCAGGGATACCGGCAATTCAAAGAAGAGAAAAAAGGCAAAACATCCGTCGGATTGTTTTACCTGGCGATGATGATTCTGGCTTCGATTTTCGAATACAAGTACACCGGTCCGGTTGTGGCTATGTACGACCAAACCAAATTCAGCAGCATTTCCATAATCGTGTACACAATTGTTCCGGTTGGGGTGTTGTCGGTTGCCAACTGGAGCATTACCACCCTTTTGGACGGCAAAGGCAAAATGAAAGAAATCTTCCTGATGGGTTGCTATTCTTTCTTTCCGGTTGTTTATACGACATTCCTGTGTGTCATTTTAAGCAATGTCGTAACCGAAAACGAAGTGGGTTTTCTTAACCTGCTGTATATCGTTGCTACCTTTTTGCAAGGCTATCTGATTTTCATGGGACTGGTCGTGCTACACGAATACGGTATCGGCAAAACTTTGTTGACATTCCTGTTCACTATCGTCGCAACCATGGTTATCATGTTTATCGCTTTGTTAATCTTTGACTTATCGCAACAAATCTACGGATTTCTTTACTCTTTGTATTATGAAATCTCCATGAGGTTCTTTTAGGGGGTGACACGATGGATAATACTGTGAAAAAAAGCCACTGGCCAAAATGGTTAACCTTTAAAAGAACGCTTTTCATTGTGCTGTTCCTGGGAGTAACGGTTTTCCTCTTGATATACTTCCTGGGAGGATACAAACCTCTCGTCGAAGCATCCAATACGCGTCCATTTTCGAAAGAAGGTTTCCTCTCCTATGCGGAGTTGGAAGAAATGGCGTATGCGGAAGTGGACAAGTGGATTGACGAACTTCCTTACGAGGAAAACGATACCTGGGAAACAAAAATCACATCTCTCAGATACAGCGAACAAAAATCGGCACTGGAAAACGCCGTGAAACAGGAAAGAACCGCAGCCGATAACAAACGAAAGGCTTTGGCAAAAGACGTAACGACTCTGAACCAGGAAATAGCGACTTTAAAGGCGGAACGTCAAACCAAAATCGACGGCGGAATGGCAGAAGATGACGACGAAATCAAAGCCATCGATGCCCAAATAACCAGCATAGAAACCGAGATTGCTGCTTTGAACGACGAAATCGCTTATTGGGACAGCGAATACGACCGCTTCAACCAATACACTATGGATCTGTTTGCTTTGGTTTTGCCGAAGAGAGATGTATATCGGAAAAACCAAATGCTGGCTTCGTTTACTTTCGAAAAAATGTTTGAAAACGCTGATTACGCTTTCTATTTCAACAAACGAAACACAATGTTTAAATTGGTGGAAAAAGCCACCGGCGTGGAATGGTATTCGAATCCTCAGGTTCCTGACGATTTCAACGATACCCCTGTCAACAGCGAAATTCAGAAATCGACAATCAATCTTTACTATATCGGCAGCAAAGGTTCGACCAAGCTTTATAACAGCTATACCTACAGCGTTTCCGATATCGGGGAAGACAAAGACGAAATCCAACCGAACTTTTTCATCAAAATCGATGGGCAAAACAATTCCGTCCAGGTGTTGTACATCATGGAAAAACGCGGAATCGACTACACTTATTTTCCGTACCGGATTTCCAAGGAACGTTTGGAAGAGGTTTTGGCCCGCAACGAGCAACTGATTGAAGAAGGCTTGCTTCCCGAAGAAAAACGATTGACTGCCTGGGAAATATCGCTAATCAAAACCGAATATTTCGAACTTAAGAAAGAAACGATGGACGACGGAACCGTTCGGGAAGTTTATTACCGAAAAGGTTCAGTCTCGCCAAGCGATATCAAACTGCAAATCCGCAAAGACCTATACGAATACTTATATGTAAGATGCGGATACACCCAGGAAGAATCCGAACGGGATAATGCGGAATTCAATGTCGAAATCGATATCGCCAAACCGAAGTTCGAAATTGCCATCGAATACCAATTGACCGAATACGGTTTAAAGACGACTTTGCTGGCCAATTCGATTGTGGAAACACCGGAATATCCGATTGCCAATATCGATATTTTGCCTTATTTCACGATTGCCCACCACTCCAATGAAGGATATATGATTATCCCGGACGGCAGCGGCGCCATTATGAATTACAACAACGGCAAAACAACTTACAATCAGTATTCCCAACGCATTTACGGCAAAGATCTTGCGAAAAAACAACAAATCAAACCGTCCGCAACCGAACAGATTCTGTTGCCGATGTTCGCGACGGTCAACCTCACCAAACAAAGCGGTTTGTTGGTCGATGTCATTCAGGGCGCGCCGCAACTTCTCTTAACTGCCGACATCAGCAAACGGACCGAAGCATACAACAAGATTTATTATTCGGCCTTTCTCAGGGAAAGCCAAAGAGTTACTATCGGTACCGGTTGGTACGCCACCGAACACTTCAAGTGGACGAAAGAAAAAGTGCAAACCGATATCGTGCTTGATTATTATGTGCTGAAGGCAAGCGAACTTACTTATTCGCAGATAGCCAAAAAATACCGCGGCATTTTGATGAACCGCTATCAGTTGACCGAAAACGATACTACCGACAAAACAGTTTTGAATATCGATTTGCTCGGGGTTTACGACTATCGCAACGATTTCCTCGGCATCGGTTATACCGACAAAAAGACTTTGACAACTTTCAAACAGGCGATGGAAATCGTCGATACGCTGACCGAATTCCAGGAAGACATCAATATCATCTTCCGCGGTTGGCGCAAAGAAGGACTGATTGACGAAAGCTTCCAGAACATGAGCTACAGCAAACTCCTGGGCCGAAAGAAAGTTCTCGACGAACTGATTGAAAAGCTCGAGGGGTTAAATATCGACTTGTATCCGTTTGTCAATTTCGGCGAAGTCAATCAATACCAGGAACGTTTCGGTCGCAACTACTATACGGCCCGCGATGTCGCGAGCGACATTGTACAGAAATATCCGTTTGACCCGTCAACCTATCTGTTTGACAAAACGAAAAAACCGATTTATCCGGTTTCACCGCGATTCTACGAACGGTTTATGCAAAACATCGTGGAAGATTACGATTTCGGTTTTGACAATATGGCCTTCGGTAATTTAGGCAGTGCCATGGTCGGCGATTACAAAAAACGCAACGAATTTACGAAATACTCCGCCATGCTTGCAAGCATCAATTCCTTGGAAATGGCAAACAACCGTTTTGCCAAAATGGCCCTTTATTCGCCGTACGATTTTGCGCTGCCGTATACTTCCATCGCTTTGGATGTACCTTATACTTCGTCAACTTACGAAATATTCGACTATTCGATTCCGTTCTATCAAATGGTAATCTCCGGTCTGTTCGATTACAGCGGCATGGTTGTCAATGCCAATGACGAAAAAGGCCTCAACTTTCACGTCATGCATATTTTGGAAACCGGATCGAATGTCCACTTTGTCTTCAGTTACGAAGATTCCGCAAAACTCATCCAAACCGATTACAACTATTACTACTACACCCAATTCAACAAATGGCTCGAAGACGTCAAAGAATTGACCGGTATCATCAACGAAATCGGCATCCACGGCAAAGAACTGATGAGCCATGAACTTGTGGGCATCAACACTTACAGAGTAATTTACGAAAATACTCACGAAAGGGTTACGATTTATCTCAATTACTCGGATGCGGTGGTTGTCGCCGACGGCATCGCCATCAATCCGTTAAGCTATGTTTATCAGAAAGGAGTGCTTTAACCGATGTTTAATAGACTGAAAGAAAAAATTAAAGCCTTCTTTTCCGATCTTTGGATAACCCTCAAGGAAAAATACCGCACATCGAAACTGCCAGAGTTTTTCGCCAAGTGCTGGCACTATGTTTCGATCGGTTTGTATTATCTCTTTTGGCCTTTGCTTAAACTGAAACAAAAGACTTACGACAAGTTGAGATACGACCAACAAAAAGTTGTTGTTTCGTTAATCTTCTTGACGCCTGTCCTTTTCGGTTTCATAGTTTTCTTTGCTTATCCTTTAATCATGTCGTTTATTTACTCGTTCAGTACCGTCCAAGCCGCCGGCGGAAAGGCCACGATTTACTTCGGCCAATACTTCCAGACCAAAGGTGTTTATGAAAATCCGATCCACGATTTGTTTCACAACTACAAATACGCATTGAGAGTGAATGCCGATTTTCCGGTGCAATTGGTGAATACCATCCGGGATACCGCCATCGACACCGTTGTCATTGCGATTTTCAGTTTGTTGATAGCGGTTATGCTGAACGGAAAATTCAAAGGCCGCGCTTTTGTGAGAGCCGTCTTCTTCCTGCCGGTTATTCTGAACTCGGAAGCGATTGATGCGGCGATTGATAAAGCGAGCACCGTGGATGCGGTGTTGAATTCGATGGGAAGCGGAGCCTTGCGAGCCATCTTTGACTTAAATATGTTTATGGTGCAAATCGGTCTTCCGGTGACCTTGGTCAATTTCCTTTCGGGCATCACCACCGCAATCTACCGAACCATTTCTTATTCCGGCGTGCAGATTTTGATATTCCTTGCAGCGATTCAATCGGTGCCGACGCACCTTTACGAAGCCGCTCGGATCGAAGGAGCGACGAAATACGAATCGTTCTGGAAGATAACCTTGCCGATGGTGTCGCCGCTAATCATGACCGTTGTCGTTTATACGATTATCGACTCGTTCCTACGCTCGGAAGTTAACAACATTATCAATATTCAATTAACGAATGCGAACTACGGATATCACGCTGCGATGTCTTGGATCTACATGATTTGTTCGATTTTGCTTTTGGCCGTATCGCTATTCATTTTATCGAAGGTGGTGTTCTATCAAGATGAAAGATAAAAAGACCCGCCAAGAATTGAAACAAATGGCGATTGCCAAATATCAGGCCATCAAAGCCGATTTGCAAAATCCGGTTAAAAGAGCGGTGCGCGCACGCAAAATGTCGGACAGCGCCAGTTCGTTCTTAAGAGCCGTAATCATTACGGGCCTGTCGTTTATTATTTTGTTCCCGATTTTCCAACAAATCACCCTGGCTTTAAGACACCCCGAAGATATCAACAATCCGTTGATTATTTGGATACCGGAAAAATTTTCGCTTCTTAACTTTACCATATCGATTCGCCTACTTTCTTACTGGAAAGCTTTACTCAATAATATCAAGGTTTCGACAATTGTCATGTTGTTGCAGATTGCTTCCACATCTTTAGCTGGATATGCGTTTGCCAGGCTTAAGTTTAAAGGCAGCAACATCATTTTCTGGATCCTCATGATTACCCTGATCATGCCCCCGCAAACCACTGCCGTATCGCGACTGCTTTACTTCAGCAACTTCGATATTTTGGGTATCTTCAAACTCTTCAACGGCGGCAAAGGCATCATGATCAGAGGACCGGGAAAAGACGAAATCTTCTACATCATGGCCGCAACCGGTCAGGGCATCAGAGCTTCGCTTTTCATATATCTCTTCCGGCAGTTTTTCCGGGGTATCCCGGTCGAACTCGAAGAATCCGCGCAAATCGACGGCGCAAGCATCTTCAGAACTTACTGGAGCGTTATGCTTCCGAATGCCCGCGGAGTCATGGTAACGGTCGGACTCTTTGCCTTTGTATGGCAATGGAATGACGTTTTCTATTCCAACCTCTTCAGTGTTGATTCGTCCGACTTCCCGCTTTTATCGCCGCGTTTGCTGAATACGGCAGAATGGCTCAACAACCTGTTGAAAGCAACGGGACTGTCGTTCCTGGTCGGACCTGATATTCGCGACAATCCGCTCTTTACATCGCTGATTGCCAATACTTCGGCTTTCCTCATAATGTTACCGTTATTAATCGCTTATCTATTTGTTCAAAGACTCTTTGTTGAGGGTATTGAAAGAACCGGTATCGTCGGTTAAGAAAGGAATGGGTGGTTATGAATTCCGAAAAGTTTATGAATAGCAGGATATATCGCTTTCTCGATTATATCTTCCGCTTGGTTTTGTTAAACTTTCTGATTTTCATAACCGCCCTTTCTTTTTATCTGTTTTTACCCGAAAAAACCCCGAATTGGCTGAAAGATACTTTAAGTTACGGGCAAATGGGCTTGCTTTTCTTTCCTTCGCTGGTTGCGGTTTTCGATGTCATCAAACAATACGAAGAAAACAAAAGCACATCAATCTTACGTCCATTTTTCCAATCTTTAAAAAAGCATTACAAAAGCAGCCTGTTGATGGGAATCGGAATGCTGATTATCGCAATTCTTTTATCCAACAGCATCAACGTTTTTTTGCAGCAGTTTCAAAACGGCCTCATCAATGTGATCGGTTTCTTTCTAACCGTATCGGTTATCTTGGTGCTTCTTTTTTCCCTGGTTCATTTACCCCTTGTTTTGGTAAATTTTTCGGGACTGCGCCTGATCGATTACGGGAAGCTGTCGGTGATTTGGGCTTTTCGCGATTTCGGTTTGACTTTGATGATGCTTGTAATCGTGGTTTTTGTTCTGATTACCGATATTGTGTTTCCGTATTTTTTAGCTTTTTTCGGAATCAGTTTGCCGATTTATCTGTTGGTAAAACTGTCACTTAAATCCTATGCCAAATATTCAGAAAAACATAAAGGATTGTAAATGAGTAAAAAAACTTTAATCATTTTCTTGTTTTTATTTTCGGTTTGCTTTTTAGCTTTTGGAAAATTTGCTTTTCCGGCTTATGCTTTCGAAGAAGTCAATACTCCTTCGCCTTATGTCAAACGCATTGTGCCCATTGAAACCCAGATTTTACCGGGCGGAGTCGAACTTCGCTCGCAAGGTGTCAGAACTCAAAACAACGGCAATCCTCAAGGAGCTTGGCTTGACCGCGACGTTTATTCGCTTGTGGCGCCAGGAGCCAATAACGCCGTCAGAATTGTTTCGTGGGGCTTAAGCGCTGCCAACGGTTTTTCGGCCGGAACAATGGTCGAAATTGCTCAGGATTACCAAATCAAGCATCCTGGCACCATCGTTATCGGGGGTATTTCCGGGGATTTCTTCAACAACCAAAATAACGACGGTAATACCATGGAACCTTTGAATAACTGGGTCAGCGAAGGTGATGTTCTCAAAAAAGATGTTTTGGAACCTGATTACCATAATGTCTTGGGTTTCAAAGAAGACCGCACCTGGGTCGAAGGCAAACCCACTGCTACCTTGAATCTACAGCTGAAAATCCTTGACGGCGGCGAAGTAAGCGCCGTTTACGATATCCCTAATATCGTAAGAACCGTCGGGGATACCTTGAATTCCGAAGGCATCAATATCGTCTATCCGGGTTTTGAAGGCAGTCTCGACACCACCGGTTACACGGTTGTGAAAGGGTACTATGAGACCTTCAAACAATCGCGCAGCCCTTTGCAAGGGAAAGAGTATATTGAAAACAACAACTTGGGTTCGTTTTTGAAAGGCGAAATCAGGGAAATTATTCCGGGCGGAGAAACGATTACGAAAGTTCCGCTCGGCACCTTCTATCTTCTGTCCCAAGACGAAAGCATTCAGACGATTTTGCCGGTCAATACCAAAATCAAATGCGAATATTCGTTGACGGGAGAGTTTGCGGAAGCAACCAATACCATTGGTTATATTTTCAAAATTTTAGAAAATGGTGTTTCCAACTTTCAACAATATAACGGCGAACACAGTTATGTTTATTTGCCCCGGGCAAGAGCCGCCATCGGTTTCAAACCGGACAATTCCGTCGTGCTCCTCACCGCGAGCCGCGGTCCGATTACCGGCAGCACGCAGGACGGTCCATCGCTGTTTGAACTTGCCGAACTATTGAAACTCGAAGGCTGCACGGAAGGGTTCAATCTGGACGGGGGAGGCTCGGTTTCCCTTGTGACAAGAACCGAAACCGGGGGATTCAGAATGTTGAACGAACCGACCGACGGAAGCCCGCGAGCCATCGGAAACGGAATTCTTTTCGTAATGCAGGACCCGAATATCCGCGTAACGGAAACGACCTCGGCCTCAATCACCGTCGCCCAAACCGCGCCGATCAGAAACGGTACTTTGACCCAGGCAAATGTCGTGCTTGCGGGGAAGAGTTACAGTTTGTTGGACGGTCCGGTTACCATTACCAACCTCAACAAAAACAGCCGTTACAACCTGAAATACGAATTTACTTACGAAGCAAACGGCAGATCTTACTACGGAGAAATGAACCAAACGGTATATACGGATGAGGTCGATAAGCCGGTCATCAGGCGTTTTAAAGCAAACAGCGTTTCCGGAACCAGCATCGAAATCGAATACCAAATCCGTGGGGAAAATCTCGGGGAATATTACATCAATTACAATGGTCAAAACCATTATCTTGATGCCACGGAAGGAACCGTGACCTTAACCGGTTTCGAAAAAGGCGAAACGGTAGAATTTGTCCTCTATGTTTATTATTCTGCCCAACAGGGCGTAACCAAACGGGTGGAAAGCGAACCGCTCTCGGTCACCTTTAAAGCCCCGGCAAGCGGAGGCGGCTGTCAGATGGGCGCAAATATCTATTACCTGATCGGTTTATTGGCGCTGGGATTTTTCGTCTATAAGCGCAAACGTTAACTCCATTTATTTAGGCTAAAACCATTAAAAATATTTTTTGGAGGAAAGAGAATGAAAAAAATTATTGTTTTGATTTTGATGCTGTGTGCAACCCTTACTTTGGCTTTAACCAAACCTGCTGCAAGCGCAGACGATGGGGTTACAATGTCCCAGTATGCGATTAAACTGAAAGATCTCATCGTAAACCAAAACTTACACGGGGGGATTGTGCTTAACAAGTCGGTTGCGAAGACGATGAAAAACGGCGATATGAACGATAACCTTTGGGTCGACAATACGTACCAATACGTTACCATTCCGGCTTTAAGGAATAATGCGATTGACGTAATCACCTGGTCGGTCGGAACAGATAAGTGGAAAACGGAAACGGTTCGCAATATCGCCCTTGATTTTGAACAAAAGAATCCCGGCTGGATGGTCGTGGCCGCGGTAAACGGCGACTTCTTCGATATTAATAAAACCGATCAGCCTATTTCTGCCTATGTTCAAAACGGCGACGTGTACAAACCTGTCGGTTCCGAGGAAACCATCGGCTTTACTGACGACGGCGGTTACATTTATGGTAAACCTACAGCCGATGAAGACATGTCGCTAATTGTTTTGGAAGGAAACGATGTAGTTTCAAAGACAAAAATCGATGCACTCAATCAGCTTCCGAATGTTGGGGGCCTCGCCCTTTTCACTACCGATTTCAGCGGACAGGTCAATTTAAGCGGTTATACCGTTTATATCGGTTCGTATCTTGTCAATCGGGTATCCGGAGCAAACCGTTTTGTCCGAGGAAGCATAACGGGTATCGACACAGATAAAACAAGCTTAACCAAAGTACCGACCGGACAATTCTATCTGGTTACCAAGGACGTAAGTTACGAATCGTTATTGGCAATCGGCACAACCGTAAAATGCGAAAAGGAATTAACTGGGGCGTTTGCGGGAATCAAAAATGTCGTCGGCACCAGATACCGTTTGATTGATAACGGAGTTGTTCAGCACCAAGGCCGACAAACGAGCCAAGACTACCTTGTCACCACAGCACATGCACGTACCGCCATCGGCTTTAAACAAGACGGAAGCATCATTTTATTGGTTATCGACGGCGGAATTCCTGCCGAACAGAAAAACGGCGCAACCCTTTTTGAAACCGGGGAATTGCTTAGACTTGCGGGGGCAATCGATGGCTTTAACCTTGACGGCGGAGGTTCGTCGACAATGGTTCTGAGAAACACCGAAGGAGAACTCGAAGTTATCAACACTCCGAGCGACAGACACGAAAGAAGCGTTTCCAATGCCTTATTGTTTGTTACCCGGGATCCAAAACTCAAGGTATCCGCAGTGGGCAGCGATTACATGGAATTCGAACAAACCGGTGCGATTGTGGACGGAAGCATCAAAGATATCAGCGTCCGGGTTGGCGGAAAAACCTATGCTTTCGAAGGCAATAAAGCCAAAGCGATGGGACTAAACAAAAATTCCACTTACAGCGTGACTTTTTACTATACAATCGTGGAAAACGATGGTAGGGAACGTCGCTGCGCCAGTGCCGAATACAAGATTAAGACCGCCGGTGATGTTGAAATCAAGAAATTCGAATTAAACAAAAAACTGAACCTCGGCGTGGAATTGTCTTATCGCTATAGTGACGATAAAGATTTGGTCGAAGAAGCATATATCGAATACGGCGACAAAAAAGAAACCCTGACGGGAAAAAGCGGAACCGTCGAAATTACCGGCCTCACCAAAGGGGAAACCTATGAATTTAAATTGGTTTTGAAACTGAATAACGGCGAAACAATTCGAAGCGGTATTCTTAGCGTGGTAGCCGAAGGCAAGATTTCCGGTGGCGGCGGGGGCGGTTGCAGTATGGGTGCCGTTCAATACTTCCTTGTGTTGTTAAGCGTATTGCCCCTTGGCTTAATCTTTTTCAAACGGAGAAAGTAACAGAAAATGGATGCAATTAAAGCGCAAGTACAAAACCTGTCGCTCGAAGAAAAAATCGGGCAAATGATTGGTTTGGCTTTTCACGGAACAACTTACAATGACGAATTGCGCATGCAAGTTGAGGAAATCAAAGCCGGATTAATTATCTACTTTAAGGACAATATTCAAAGTCCTCAACAGGTATTTGAATTAAACAAAACGATTCTTGGAAAAGCAGCTATTCCCCCTTTCATAGCGCTGGACCAAGAAGGGGGAATGGTAGCCCGGGTGACCGAAGGAATTGTTCAGTCGCCTGGGGCCATGGCGATCGGGGCCACCCATAAACCCCAATACGCTTATCAGTTGGCTTTCAACATGGGGTGCGAACTGAGAGCAATGGGATTCAATTTCAATTTCGCTCCGGTCGGGGACATCAACAACAATCCCCAAAACCCCGTTATCAATGTCCGTTCCTATTCGGAAAATCCCGACACGGTGACGGAGTTTGTGGTTCAGGCCACCCGGGGTTATCACGATGCCAAAATGATGACTTCAATCAAGCATTTTCCGGGTCACGGCGACACCAACGTCGATTCGCATATCGGGTTGCCGAAAGTCGATTTTGACGAAAAGCGTCTGTACGAGATAGAACTGAAACCTTTCCTGAAAGCCAAAGAGTTGAACTTGCCCGGAATCATGGCCAGTCACGTCATGTTTACCAAATATGACGGTGAGTTCCCGACCACGCTTTCGAAGAAAGTCATCACCGGTCTGCTCCGAGAAAAAATCGGTTACGACGGACTTGTGGTAACGGATTCTCTGACGATGCAGGCGGTTTGGTCGCATTATACTTTGGAAGAAATCGTGCTGCACGGTTTCAATTCGGGTTGCGATATCCTGTTGCTTTGCGGAGCAAGAGATGTCGATATGCAAAAACGTTTCTATGAACTGGCACTTAATTATGCCAGAAGCGGCCAAATCCCGATGGAAACAATCGACAAAGCCGTGGAAAGGATTTTGCGTTACAAAGCCTTGTATCAAATCGGAGCATTATCCGCTTCGTTTGAGATGGTCAAGCCGAAACTTCTGGTTCCCAAAGCCGTAAGTTTCAGCGAAAAAGTGAGCCTCGAAAGCATTACTTTGATACAGGATCCTCACGGCCTCCTGCCGATTAAACCCCAGGAAAGAACATTGATTGTTTTCCCGAAAATCAAAGTGGTGACCCTTGTGGAAGATCCGGTAAACGGATTGCTTTCGCTTCATGATTACATGAAGGATTGTGCCGATAAATTTTATATTTCATTGACACCGACGGAAGAAGAAACAAAAGACCTGAACTCCATGATTGACCGATACGACAAAATTGTGTATTGCAGTTACAACGCAAGGTTGAACGAAGGGCAGGCCGAAGTCATCCGACAAATCGATGTTAAGAAATTGATTGTTGCTTCGCTTCGTACGCCGTACGACCTTCAGGTCCTGCACCCTGATACAACCTATCTATGTGCTTACGAAGCAACGCCGTTAAGTTTTAAGTCGCTTGCTAAAATTTTAACGGGAAAAGAAAAACCTACAGGAAGAATTCCTGTAACAATTTAGGAGAACGTAATATGAAAATCGTAGTTGTGGAAAATTATGAAAAGTTAAGCAGCGAAGCTGCGAGGATTATTATCAATCAATTAAAAAAGAAACCCGACAGTGTTTTGGGACTTGCCACCGGCGGCACCCCTGTCGGAATGTATGAAAATCTGCGAAAAGCCTATGCTGAAGGCGAGGTTTCATTCAAAGATGTCAAAACCTATAATTTGGACGAATATTGCGGCATCGATCCCAAGCATCCGCAAAGCTATCACTATTACATGCATCAAAATCTTTTCGATTATATCGATATTAAACCGGAAAACGTGCATCTTCCATCCGCTTCCGAAAACTGGGAAAATGCGGCCAAAGCCTATAACGATTTACTGAACCAAACCGAAATCGATTTGCAGGTTCTCGGCATCGGTTCGAACGGTCATATCGGCTTCAACGAACCGGGAACTTCTTTCGAACAGGAAACATTTGTGGTGGAACTTGCGGAAAAAACCCGGCTCGACAACCAAAGATTCTTTAACAGTCTTGACGAAGTACCGCGTTATGCCATAACCATGGGTATCAAGAACATTATGCAGGCCAAACAGATTCTTCTATTAATCAGCGGCAAGAACAAAGCCGAAACCGCAAAGCGTTTATTGGAAGGAAAAGTCAGCAACGATTTCCCGGCCAGCGTCTTGCATTTGCACCCGAATGTAACGGTAATTCTTGACGAAGACGCCTACGGTTTGCAAAAATAAATCGGTTTTAAGGCCGCCAAAAAACCAAGGAAAAATTTTCTTAATTCAATTGCAAAACGTTTTCATTTATGATATACTATAATCGCAAACGTTTTCAAAATACTTAATTAGGAGGAAAATAAGAAAATGAAAAAAGTATTTGCTTTTTTAAGTGTATTGGCACTTACTCTTGCTGTGCTTGGTTTCGCAACAAAACCGGCGGTTGTCAATGCAGCTGATCCTCAACCGGGTATGTGGATTGTGGATCCGACATTGGAACCAGGAGAAATCCCTCTTTATGTTGCAGGTAGTGCTAAGACTACTTTCCCTAACTATTTTGATATTGATGCAGCAAAAGGCACACCATACGAAGACAGAGCTCATCGTGTCGGTGACGTCTATCCGTGGAACGAAACAAAACTGATTATTCCACGTTATGATGCCGAAGGCAACAAAGTCGGTACTTACTCAGTTTATCCGCTCGGCAGCAACAAAGCCACAGGACCCATTGCTGGTCAAATGATTTGGAAATGGATTAGCGACGGTCAAGGCGGAGCTAAAGTTGATGCAACATTCGGTTGGGTATCCCTATCGCAAGTACGTCACAATGTATCCGGAGTTGACGTAACATTCATGACTTCCCAAACCAGAACCGGCGAAACAGAAGGTAAAGGTTCAACAACCGCTCACATGGTTTTTGATGGCAACGGTAGAGCTGTTCGCGGATTGCTCGGCGCTGCATATTTCCAAGCACCGGATCCGGCTAATCCTGATAAACCTCACTTCACACCTATTTTCGGTTACAAGAACGGAGAAATTGTCAAAATCGTTAATGGCGATACTTCCGAATTAGACCGTGTAATGGTTCAAACCGATGAAGACGATTTGACAAAACCGTTGCTTGACGAACTCGGAAATCCGGTTCTCGACGAAAACGGCAACCCGATGTATGAAAAGAAATGGGTTGAAACAGAAGATCCAGCTTTATTCTACAAACGCATTTTGTGGCAATATTTCGAAGCAGCTCCAGAAGAATTAAATACTGTCGGTTACATGCAACCGGGTTGGAGAGCAGACTACTGGGATTACTATGACCCAGAAGAAAAGATTGCTTACATGTTCCTCGAAGGCGACGACGGTAAATACGGTACTGTAAACCAAGAACAAGCCGATATCCATAACGCAACTCTTGGATTGGCTGAGGGCGATCCAGGATTCCATACCACAAACACCACACGTAAACAATTCTTATGGATTACCGTTCCGAACGGCGGTACATTCTATGACTTCGGTTATCTTGAAAGAATCGCTGACGGTGGCAAAGAATACGATAAATTCTTTGATATTTATGTTCAAGGTTTGAAATACGGACGTTCCGAAGGTTATCAAATGGTTAAGAGAGCTTACAACTTCTCGGCTAAACCACTTGAATTAATCGAAGACGTATTTGATGAAACTCCTTACATGGTATTGCCAAATACCAAAACATATGAAGTAAAACCGGGAACAACCTTAAAACCTTCTTGGTTAGTTAATATTTCCGGTATGCTCGGCGGCTTCACCGATTTGAACGATATCTTCAGTTACAAAAATCTTCCAGAATCTGAACTTGAAATCGAAGTAGATATCGACGGCAAATTAACAGTTTACGATATTTACTCTAAAGCCCGTTACAGAAACCGGGAAGAAATGGTTACTGACTTTGTCAGAGACTTCTACATCTACTTAAAAGAAGACCGTCCGGCTGGTGCTCAACCAGAAGTTGGAACCGATGTTGATTTGTCGTCATTTGAAAACTTCGCACACGGCACAGACAAGACTTCCGGTTTCGAAGGCTCTTGGGTTCTTGCAATGCAAGACTATGTAATGTGGGAAGGCAGTGCACCACGTCCAACAGCTGGCAATAATCCTAACTTCTTCATTACTCATCCGAAATACTATGAAAAATGGTTGCCATTATTCGACGTATTCGATGAAGCAATTAAGATCTACAGCGGCTCATCTTCAGGTCTATGGGGTGTAGGAGCTTACACACCAACTCGTCGTGTTAACCTCTATGTTCAAAACAAGACTCTTGGTGATGAAGCATTGAGTCTGGTTCCAGAAAACTGGATTTACAAACCACATGAATACAAATTCGAAACTTGGAATGAATTGTTAACTGAGTTCTTGACAGACTTCTATAACTACTTAGCAACTAAGAACTTCATTGATAAAGATGCTGTCTCCGTAACAGACTTTATCCATGGCGAAGGCAATACCGAAGGCTTCGCCGGCATTTGGCCAACCAAGTTCGGTACAACATCTACCGATCCGACTTATGGCCTGTATCCATTATGGGGTCACTATGCAGCAAGACCAACCAAAGGTGCAGACAACTTCTTCGGTCAACATTATGACAAGTGGATGTGGTTCTTGGATTACTTCCATGAAATGTATGTCGAAGCAGGAGTTGGCGCAAGCTTCTGGAGTCAAAGCGCATGGACACCTTCCGTTAACTTTGCAAATTACCTGAAGAATCCAAACGGCTTCTTCTCTGAGGAACAAAAAGACAAGTTAGCCGAAAAAGACTTGTACCCAATGACAATTTACGTTGAAGAATCTGGTTATGTTGAAGAATTGCCTCCTGCATATCGCGACTTAACAATCAACGTCGGTGACGAATTGAACAGAACATTTGTAATTGATGTTCGCGTTTATAACAAAGCAACAGGCTTGTCTTCATCGATTCGCTTCGAATTGATTGTTACCGATACATATACACCGATTCTTGAAATCGACACCAACAAACTATATGTTCCATTCGGACAAAAGACAATCGATATCTATTCGATCGCCAAAGCTTACGACAGAAATTACTCTAAGACCAACAAGAATCTCAAGGGTAACGACATCAGCAGATTTGTCCAAATCGACACTCCGGCCGGATTTGATCCTAACAACTTGACCCAAGGCAAACACGAAGTTAAGTTCACAATTCAAATCGGCGACAAAATCGTTTCGAAACGCGTATTCATCGTTGTTCCGGACGTAACAAGACCGGTAGTCGAAACTCGTGACTTATATTTACCAAACGGTGCAGCCTTCAATCCGGTTGACGGTATTATGTTTGCTTTCGATAACGTTGACGGCAACCTCTTCAATGCTCCGTTCAGATGGTATGCAGTTACAAGAGGCGACGATATCGACACTACTCAAGCCGGTGAATACACCGTCGAACTAACCGTTACCGATATCGCAGGTAATACTACAACTGCTTCTTATACAGTTTATGTATTCGAAAAAGACACTGCCGACATCGATACCGATGAACTATTGGACGACATCAGAGATATAGTCGAAGATGTAGTTGGCGAAGCTCCACAAGGTCCGGCAATCGGCTGCTCCAACGAAGCTGCTGCATACTTCATTTCGATTATCGCTGTCCTCGGTGTTGCTTTACTAGTATTTAGAAAGAGACAATAACTAATAGTTTAAACTGACAGATAGACTAATAGTTTGTTTCCTTTCTAAACCAAAAGTAATTGAAAAGGGGTAGGGGGAAGGGAAACTTTCCCCTTACTTATATAAGGATGTTTATGGAGATTCAAAGTTTAGGCGCTTTCGATAATGATTACAAATCCCTTTGGGAGCTTTGGAATCAGAACTTCGGTTTCATATATCCGATTACTTCGGACTTGTTTTCACGAAACATCATAAATCACCCGGGTTTATGCAAAGCGGCCTCATTTGTGGCTTTTGAAGAAAACCGGGCGGTCGGTTATATTTTGGTTAAGACCGAACATCTCCTTCCGCATGATGAATATAATAAAGTGGGATGGATAAGTTTGTTTTTGGTTGATGACAAATATCGAAAGAAAGGAATCGGAACGAAGTTGTTGGAAGCAGCAGAAACTGTCTTAAAAGAACGTGGTGTGAAGAAAATCCATCTGGGACGCGATTACGACAATTTCTTCCCGGGCTTGCCGTTTGATTTAAAGCAATCGGCGCCTTGGTTCGAAAAACGCGGATTTAGATTTTCTTATTCCACCCACGATCTGATTCGCTCGCTTGACGAGAAAACCCCAAAACTTCCCATTGTCGATTCTCCGTATACCTTCAGACAAGCAACAAAAGACGATTTTTCTTCCCTTCGTCAGCTCATAGTTAACAACTGGCCGACTAGATGGCTGAATGAGTTCGACGATTATTTGGCTAAGGGCGGTACAGGGGAAGAATACTTTATCGCCCTGGACAAAAGCGCTGTATGCGCCTTTTGCAAAGTGGTTTTGCCTTCCGCTCCCCTTAAACTAATCAGCTACAGTTCGACTTGGCGGGCAAGGTTTAAGGAATTGGCAGGAATCGGGCCACTCGGTGTAGATCGAAATTACCGAGGACGTCATCTGGGTTACAATATTGTAGCCAGTGCGGTCAATCACTGTATCGGCAAAGCTACCGATATCATCATTGATTGGACCAATCTGATTGATTTCTATCGGCAATTTGGATTTGAAATTTGGAAATCATATATGTATTTTGAAAAGGAGGAAAAATGAAAAAGCAAACTAAATTCTGGTTGTTCTTGATTGTTGTTGTTATGGCTTTTGTTATGGTCGGCTGCAATACTTCCGGCGGCAAGGGCAATAACGGCGGAAACAACGGCGGTAACAATGGCGGCGGCAATAACGACGGTATTCCGTGCTCGACCAACATTAATCAAGAAAAATGCTATGACCCGGAAACCTGGGATTGGGAATTGAACCGCAGCAAATTCGACGGTAAGCAAATGGAAATCAAAATTATGGTTAACCCTGCTTACGAATATGACCCATTCGATAAAGACTATACCGGCACACGCCAAACCGAAAGACAGGAATGGCATTCCCGGGTTGAAGCCGCTTACAATATCAAAATCAAATATGTCGAATATCCGACCGAAGCTGCTTGGGGTCCATCCCGTATTCAATGGATTACCGAAGCTCACACTGCCGGATATGATGACCGCGGCGAAATTTATCTAATCGATACCAACTGGATTTCGACCTTTGTCAAATCCGGTGCGATTGCGGAATTGTACAATTCTAGAACCAAGAAAGGCTACTTTGCCGATTTCAATTATACGCAAGACAAAGTTTACATGGATATGACATCCATTCAAAGCAAAACTTACGGTTACTTGCTCGGCGAAGCACGCCCAGACTTCTATTTATACTATAACCAAGACTTAATCGACAACTACAATTTGCCTGATCCGGCAACTTTATGGAATCAGGGCAAATGGGATTGGACTGCTTTCACAAATTTACTCAGTCTCGCAAAGACCAAATTACCTGAAGGCTCTTATGCCATGGGTGGGGTTGCTGCTGAAGTAATTCAAGGTTTGGTTGCAGCCAGAGGCGGCAAATTTGTTGACCAAGGCCTCAAGAAAGTCTTGTTGTCCAGCCCGACAGTTGTAAAAGCTGTCGAAGATTTGCAGGAAGTTTATAAATTATACTGGGATAAAGAACAACAGCACAGCGATGTCGGCGGCAACTTTACTTCCGGTAAAGTATTGTTTGCTTCCGGTTCGTTATGGTACTTAAAATCCAACATCAGATTCGGACCAGCCGAATTCAAGATCTCCGCTGTTCCTTATCCGACCGATGACAACGACGAAAACAGAAGCAACTTTAAGATTCCGGTAGGCTTCAGTGCCGGTTATGCAATTAAGCCAATCGAAAACGGTCCAAACGGCTTAAACAGCAAAATCATCTTCAACATCCTCGACGACTTAATGAGAGGATTGAAACCGGAAGTTAAAGTAACCGAAGGTTCTGCAAACGACCGTTATCGCATTTGGTTGAAACAACGGATTGACTCCGAAGCATCAATCGATGCCTTAATGTCGGTTCAAGACAGCAAATACTATCATCTCGAATTGTTGCAAACTGTTTCCATGACAGTCGGTAACGGTTCGCACTTCAAAAATGAAGCATGGTATATTTTCGCATTGCCGCTCCTCGTCAATAAAGACGGTAACTTATCGCCACAAGTTGAATTAGACCGGATTCAACCGATTTATGAACAAGCATACGCTTCGATTATTGGTGATGCAGACTAATTGAAAGCAAAAACAGGTATCGGTATTTTCGCCGATACCTTTTTTTGTTGCCTGAAAGTTTAATTATTTAAAAAGCCGTCAAAGAAAAGCCGGTGTGGTAAAATAATAGAAAAGCAAAAAAATTATTTGGTGATTGATATGTCGTTTGAAGAAAAGATTTCGGGGAAAACATATACCTTTTTCGAATGGGTTTACCGTCTGGTAATCATAAATCTGTTGACGATACTTTTTTTGATACTTGTAATCCCCCTTTTCCCCGCCCTGTGTGCAGCAATCGGAACCATCAAACAAAGCTTTAAAGGCGACGGAACCGAAGTGTGGAAACTGTATTTCCTCGAGTTTAAAAAGTACATGGAAAAAGCGTTTCTCGTGGAACTGGTTTTGTTCGGGATACTGGCGATTGCCGGATTAAGCATATGGTTTTATATGGTCAAACTGAATCTGTCAACTTTATATGCGCAGGCCGGTTTTGCCATCATGGTTTTGATTGTTTTGCTTGCTTTACTCCTTTCATTGCATCTTCCTTATCTAATTGTGACTTTTCCTGCCCTAAGCGTGGCTGACTTATTGAAAACAACTTTGTTTATCACATTCCGTTTCTTTTTGTCGACCCTGTATTTATTGTTCACGTTGGTGTTGTCTTTAACGATGTTGCCTCTTATTCCAATCTCGGCTTTAATCGGCATCAGCGTGCCGCTTTTTTTGGGAGTGGTCCTCACCAAGCCGTTGTACGTTTATTTGGAGAAAATCAATATCGGAGAAATCATCAAACGGGTTGAAACAGAAGAAGACGAAGAATAAGAATAGGTACCTTAAAGGGTACCTTTTCCAATTAGTAAAACGCTTTTATTTTTGCTTTCCTTATGGTACAATATTCATATATATTTTAAAGGAGAGATTAACATGCGAACGGTCCTTGGTATCGAAAGAATCGATGAATTCAAAGAGGTGTTTAAGGGAAAAAGAGTCGGGTTATTGACCAACCCCACGGGAATTGACAGCGGGTTTAATCCATCGATTGCGCTTTTAAAAAACAAAACTGCTTTGGTGGCCCTGTTTTCGCCGGAACACGGCGTTCGGGGCGATGTGCAAGCCGGGGTTCATGTTCCTCAATATCTCGATGAAATCTATCAGCTCCCGGTTTACAGTTTATACGGACAGACCCGCAAACCCACCAAAGAAATGCTTGAGGAAATCGATGTGTTTGCCATCGATATTCAGGATGTTGGTTCGCGTTTTTATACCTATATTTATTCCATGGCCTATATTATGCAAGCCTGTCAGGAATTCCGCAAAACCGTGGTGGTCTTTGACCGTCCGAACCCGATTGGGGGAGAAGCCGTGGAAGGTAATATTTTGGACTTGCGGTTTCGGTCCTTTATCGGCTATTATCCGATTGTGCAGCGCCACGGCATGACCATCGGCGAAATTGCCAAAATGTTCAACGAAGAATTCGGCATCGGATGCAATCTGACAGTTATTCCGATGCTTAATTGGAACCGAAAAATGTTTTTTGAAGATACGAACCTTCCTTGGGTTTTTCCTTCTCCGAATATTCCCAAAGTCGATACGGCTTTTGTCTATAATGCCACCTGTATTTTTGAAGGTACCAATGTTTCGGAAGGACGGGGCACCGCGGTTCCGTTTGAAATAGCGGGGGCGCCGTGGGTAAAACCGGAAAAACTGGCGGATGCCTTGAATTCCTACCGACTTCCGGGCGTGCATTTTCGTCCTTTATACTATACTCCGACTTTTTCCAAATACAAAGACGAACTCTGCGGCGGCGTTTTTGTCCATGTAACGGACCGAAACAGTTTTTTGCCGGTCAAAACAGGTTGGACGATGCTTGAGGTCATTCTGACGATGTATCCCGACCATTTTAAAGTATCGCCGCCTTACACGGAAGGACGTCCGTGCATGTTGGAATTTAATACCGGCTGCGACTATATCAAAAACCGTACCAAGTCTTTGGCGGAACAGTGGGAAATTCTGGATAAGGATACACTGTTTTTCCAAAACCAAAGAAAAAAATATTTGCTGTATTAGGGGGAAGATATGGGAAAAATAATTAGTGGAATCTCGGTCTATTTGGGACTCGAAGATTATCCCCTTTCAAAAACTTTGGATTATCTGAAAGAAGCGAAAAACTTAGGCATTACCACGGTTTTTACTTCGCTTCATATGCCGGAAGCCAAAATAGATGATGACTGGCAGGAATTCTTGAAAGCAATCGACGAATTGAATCTGAAACTCATCATCGACATTTCCCGTCCGGTTTTTTCGCCCGCTGTGCTTCCGAAAAATATATATGCGCTCCGTTTGGATTGGGGCTTTACCGACGAGGAAATCGTCAAATTGACGCATGAACTTCCGTGTTTAATCGAACTCAACGCTTCGACCATCGACGAAGAGCGGATGACTCGTTTGGTTGGGATGGGCATCAAGATGGAAAAGGTCCGGGTCAGTTTCAACTTTTATCCCAAACCTTATACCGGCATGACCATCGAAGACGTGGCCAGGTGCACATCGTGTTTCCACGGTTACGGAATCAGCGTATTGGCTTATGTTCCGTCGCATCACGGCAAACGTCCGCCTTTATATTTGGGCCTTCCGACCGTCGAACGCCATCGGCAAATACCTTTGGAAATTGCAGTTACGGAACTTGCCATCGTGGGAATCGACGAAATTGTTTTCGGGGATGCCTTTGCTTCGAAAGAAGAATTGCTGAGGCTTGGCAGTTTCGACCCTTCGGTAATCAATATCCCGATTTCCTTAAAAGAAGGTATTACCAGCGAAGAGTTGGAAATATTAAGGAACCTTCACCGTTCCCGAAAAGACCAAAGCCGCTACATGATCCGCTCCAGCATTACCCGCGGAAAGATCATCAAACCGAAAGCACCGACCGCGATTAACACCCTTGATGTAACCATCGACAACGAACGGTATTTGCGCTATCAGGGCGAAGTTGGAATCATGCTTGAACCGCTTCCTTCAAATCCGGCCGTCAATGTCGTGGGAACAGTCAAAAAAGAGGCGGAGTATATCGTAAAATATCTGAAACCCGGCAGTTGTTTCCGCTTTACTTGGGAGGAATAAGACATGACGGAAAAAAGTTTGCCGGTATGTTTTATCGGAGTGGATGCGGGGGGAACCAAGACCACGGTCGAAGCCTTTACTCTGGACCGACAGGTGATTACCTCGATACAGCTTGGGGTCGGTTCTTTTGCCAATTCCTTAAAAGAAGCTTTGCACAATATCGAAAACGGGGTACGCATCGTTTACAGTGATGTCAAAAACGAGTACACCGTCGGTTATATCGTAATCGGAGTCAGCGGTCTCGGCGCTTATTCCGAAGTCGAAAAACTGCACAAAGAATTCGAAATTCAGTTCAACTGCCCGGTGGAAATAACGAGCGACACAAGGGTGGCCCTTTATTCCATCACAAAGGGCGAAACGTCGGATGGGATAATTGCGGTGGCGGGAACCGGAGTAGCCGTTTTCGGCCAAAAAGGAAACTAAACCCAATTGATTGGGGGTTGGGGCTATCTTTTGCACGAAAGAGGTTCAGCCTACGCCGTGGTAAGAAACATTATTCTGTCGGCGATCAAGCATTACGAAAAAGGCCAGCCTTTGACCGAATTGGAACTTGCGCTCTTGAAAGAAATGGGCGTAAGCCGTTTGGTAGAAGTAAAACCGATCTTTTACCAACAAAACCATAAAGAAAAAATTGCCGGGTATGCGAGATTCGTCAAAGAAATGGCGCACCGGGGCAATCTTCAGGCAATCGAAGAACTGAAACAGGCGGGACGAGATTTGGCGGAACAGGTTCATGATTGCCAAAACCTATTGCAACTGGAACCGGGAACATTGCTCGGTCACCGCGGCGGGTTTTTTACCGACGCCGAATATATCTTTCAGGGTTTCAACGAATACTTGACCGCACACGGTTTGCATTTCAAAATTGTCGAACCCGAAGCCAATCCGATAATGGGAACTTTTTATTTGGCTTGGGAAGGTTATAAAAAAGAGTTGAATAAAAGATGAAACTTATAAATTTCAATAAAAATAAGTTTTTGGCCATCGGTTTGATGAGCGGAACTTCCCTGGACGGGGTAGACGTCGCAATCGGTGAATACGACTACGGTCAATACCGTTTGCGTTTCTTTCTGACTTATCCTTACCCCGAGGATTTAAAACATAGAATTCTTCAAAATTCCAGTCCTGCTACATCCGATGTTCAATCGATTTGCGGGTTGAACGTGGAAATTGCTTATATCTATGTCGATGCAATCAAAGAAGCCCTGAAACAGGCTGAAATCCCGCTGGAAAAAATCGCTTTTATCAGCAGCCACGGTCAGACGATCTGGCATAATCCGAATCAAAAAGACGGTCATGCGTCATCGACCATGCAAATCGGCGATGCCAATGTTCTATCATATGAATTCAACAAACCCGTCATCTATGATTTTCGCTTAATGGACATGGCAAGCGGGGGAAGCGGGGCACCGTTAATCCCGATTGTTGACCGAATGCTTTTTAATTCCGAAAAAGAAAACATCCTGGCAACCAATATCGGCGGGATTGCGAACACAACATTTTTGGGCAAAGACGGTACGGTGCTTGCCTTCGATACGGGTCCCGGCAATATGTTGATTGACGGAGCGATGCGGCTACTTTTCCGCAAGCCTTACGATTACGAAGGAAAAATCGCATCCGAAGGAAAAGTACTGAACCGGCTTTTGGAAAAACTTTTAAGCGACGATTATTTTCTGCTTCCTCCTCCCAAAAGCACGGGAAGAGAAGTTTACAACGAAAAATATCTGCAAGAGGCGATAGATTTCGGTTTGGCGCTTGAGGGCGCAAAAAAACGGGACATCATCGCCACTTTAACCGAATTTACCGCGCAAACGATAATCGACCAGCAGAAACGCTTTTTTCCGCCGACTTCCAAAATGATTGTTTCCGGGGGTGGAAGCAAAAATAAACACTTGATGAACCGGCTTCGGGAATTGTTTTCCCGCAGTGTTTTGACAAGCGAAGAATTGGGTATCAACAGTGACGCCAAAGAAGCCTTGGGCTTCATGATTTTGGGACACCTGCGTTTGTTGAACCGTCCCGGCAATGTCCCAAGCGCAACGGGCGCTAAAGAAAGTGTATGTCTGGGCAGCATCGTTTTGCCGCCGAAAGTTTAATAAAAAGGAATCGTGATCAATATGAACGTTAATTTAACCAATATCTCCACCGAACAAAGAAATCCAAATACGGTGGATATCGATTGCTTGAGTACTTTGGATATTCTGAAAAAAATCAACCATGAGGATAAACAAGTCGCCCCCTCCATCGAAAAAGCATTGCCCGAAATTGCCAAAGTGGTTGATCGGGCAGCCGAACGTCTGGCCGCAGGGGGAAGGCTTATTTATCTCGGGGCCGGAACCAGCGGCCGTATCGGAGTGTTGGATTCGGTGGAATGCCCGCCGACTTTCGGGGTCAGTCCCGAAACCGTCATCGGCCTGATGGCGGGCGGCATGAATGCTTTCCAAAAGGCCCTCGAAGGTGCCGAAGATTCGCGGGAACTTGCCGAAAAAGATTTGAAGGAAATTAATGTTTCGGGCAAAGATATCGTTATCGGCATCGCTTCGAGCGGACGGACTCCGTATGTTTTGGGGGGAATCGCCTATGCCAAAGAACAAGGCGCTCTAACCGCCTGCATTACTTCCAGCGCGAATTCGCCGCTCGAAAAAATGGTCGATTTGCCGATTGTCTGTCTGACCGGTCCGGAAGTAATTACGGGTTCGACCAGGATGAAATCCGGAACTGCGCAAAAAATGATCTGTAATATGATTTCGACTTCAACCATGATTAAACTCGGCAAAGTCTATTCCAACTTCATGGTTGATGTGATGGCGACCAACGAAAAACTGGTTGCTCGCTCTTTGAAAATCATTACCGATATTACCGGTTTGAGTTCAGGCGAAGCGGAAACGATGCTCAAAAAACACAAAACCATCAAAAAAGTTGTTTTCGCCTATTTGACCGGAATCGAACAGGACGAAATAATCGAACAATATCTAACCAAAAACCAAGGGCACTTGCGTAAATCAGTGGAGGATGCCAAATGCAATATGTTGAAATAAAAAGCAATGGTAAAATTTTGAGAGGTTTTTCGGAAATCCCGCAAACCCCCAAAGCTTTAGTAGTTATGTTTCACGGTTTTACCGGCCATAAGGTCGAAAACGGCTTTATGTTTAAACAGTTTGCCCAAACCTTGGCGAAAAACGGTTTTGCCAGTCTGAGAGTGGATTTTGCGGGGAGCGGCGACAGCGACGGCGATTTTAGGGATATGACGATTCTTACCGAAATCGAGGATGCCCATGCCATGGTGGAATATGCCAAAAAGATGGGAATCAAAAACCTGTTCCTTTTGGGGTTTTCGATGGGCGGAGCGGTCGCCTCGATGATTGCTTCCGATTATCTGAATGATTTGACTGGTCTGATTTTATTGGCGCCTGCGGGCAACATGAGCGATAAAGTCGGCGATTACGAAAAAAGATTGGTCCGTGTTTTTGAAGACGCTTTCGATATGGGCGGCTTTTTGTTGGGACAAAAATTCGTCGATACTTTAAGCAAGATGAATCTTTTCCAAAATGCCCCGAAATTTACCAAACCGGTCTTAATCGTGCACGGCGAAAACGACCAAGCCGTTCCTTTCGAAGTCGGAAAAAAATTCGCCGGCCTTTTCCCGCAGGCCGAATTTCATTTGATTGAGGGTGCCAGCCACTGCTTTACGACTTATCAGCACCGTCTGGAAGTTCAGGAAAAAATGATTGCTTTTATCGAGAAAACGGTAGGTAACTGATATGAAAATAGTTGTGTGTATTAAACAAGTTCCCGGAACGTCGCAAGTGCAGATCGATCCCGTAACCGGAGTTTTGATTCGCGACGGCCGAAATGCCAAAATGAATCCTTACGACTTATACGGTTTGGAAACCGCTTTGCGTCTGAAAGAAGAACACGGCGGAACCATTACCACCGTGGCCATGGGCCCGTTACCTGCGCTCGATGTATTGAAAGAATCGCTTTGGATGGGCTGCGACAATGCCGTTTTGGTCAGCGACCGCAAGTTCGGCGGTGCGGATGTCGTGGCAACCTCTTATACTTTGGCCCAGGCTATCAAAAAGCAGGGTGAGTTTGATTTGATTATTTGCGGGAAGCAAACCACCGATGGGGATACCGCCCAAGTCGGTCCGGAGATTGCGGAAAACTTGGGGATTCCCCATGTGGCTTACGTGGAAAAAATTCTGGAAGTCAAGGAAGATTCCGTGGTGGTAAAATCACTGCTTGACGATGTCACGATTGTAAGCGAAGTTAAATTTCCTTGCCTGCTGACAATCGAAAAAGGTTTTGTGACGCCCAGACTTCCTTCCTATAAACGGGGTAGAGAACTGGCCAATGTCGAAATCCCGATAATTTCTTTTAACGATTTGGAAGACCGAAACGAACTCCATTACGGACTCAAAGGGTCGCCGACCCAAGTTGAACGGATGTTTGCGCCGGAAAAGAACACTTCCCATACCAAAATAACCGGAACGAAAGAACAAATCGCTGAAGGTATTCTGAAAGCCTTGACAGAAAGAAAGTTGGTGTAAGCGATGGGAAAATTAGTGATTGACCAAAGTAAAGTTTCCAAAGATGTAGCCGACAAATTAATGAAACTTTGTCCGTTCGGCGGTTTTGAATACGACGGAAAAACCTTGGGCTTTACGGCCGGCTGCCGGGTGTGCAAACTTTGCGTACGCAAAGGTCCGGAAGGTGTCGTCAGATTTCTCGAAGAAGAGATTTCGGAAAGCCCGAAAATCAATAAAGCCGAATGGCGGGGTGTTGCCGTGTTTATCGAACACGACGAAACCAAAGTCCATCCGGTGTCGTTTGAATTAATCGGCAAAGCCCAGGAACTGGCGCAAAAAATCAACCAGGAAGTAATAGCCGTGTTGATAGCATCCCCTGAACAGGCCAAAGACTTTGAAAAACAAATCCTCTCCTATGGGGTGGACAAGTTATATATCTATGCCCATGACGTTTTTGCCAAATTTTTGATTGAACCGTACACTTCCGCAATGGCCGATTTTATTACCAAAATTAAACCGAACACCGTTCTTTACGGCGGAACGGCGCTCGGCAGAAGTTTTGCCCCGCGGGTTGCGGCACGTTTCAAAACCGGTTTGACCGCCGACTGCACCGTGCTCGACATGAAAGAAACCGGCGATTTGGTCCAAATCCGTCCGGCTTTCGGCGGCAATGTCATGGCCCAGATTATCACTCCGAACCATCGCCCGCAAATGGCCACGGTTCGCTACAAAATGTTTAAGAAAAAAGATCCGGTCGAACCCCACGGCGAAACTATATATATGAATACGGACAATGTCGACTTAAGCAGTCGCATCAAAATCCTCGATATCCACCAAAAACAAAAGAGTGCCGATATCAGCGAAGCTGATGTGATTGTGGCCTGCGGCAGAATCTTTAAATCCGAAGAAGACTTGGCGCTGGCCGAAGAACTTGCCCGACTTTTGGGCGGAGCGGTTGCGGTCACTAGACCTTTGGTCGAAGCGGGCATAAGAGATGCCAAATACCAAATCGGTTTGTCCGGCCGGACCGTCAGCCCGAAACTGATCATTACCCTGGGTGTAAGCGGAGCTGTGCAATTTACCGCCGGAATGAATTCCAGCGAAACGATTATATCGATCAATAAAGATCCGAATGCGGCGATTTTCGGCGTATCGCACTACGGAATTGTGGGCGATGTGTTTGAAATCGTTCCCGAACTCATCAAAAAGCTAAAAGCAGAACTTAAAGCAGAAAGGAATGTGGGGTAATGGAACAATACAATCAATTAACCGAAAAAGATTTAGCCTTTCTCGAAGCAATCGTCGGTCAGGACAGAGCTTTTACGGGGGAAGCCATCAGCCACGATTACGGCAAAGATGAACTAGGAACGGTTTCTAGGATGCCGGATATCGTGCTTCAGGTTACCAGTGCCTTGGAAGTGCAAAAAGTCATGCAATTTGCTTATGCCAATAAGATCCCCGTTACCGTTCGGGGAAGTGGCACAGGACTTGTGGGAGCCTGCGTTCCCATCTTCGGGGGAATCGTTTTGGATACGACCAAAATGAACCGGATTTTGGAATTGGACGAAGAAAACATGTGTCTGACCGTGGAACCGGGCGTGCTCCTCATGGATATTTACGAATACGTCGAGCCGAAAGGATATTTCTATGCTCCCGACCCGGGCGAAAAAACCGCTACAATCGGCGGCAACATCGCAACGAATGCGGGGGGGATGAGAGCGGTCCGTTACGGCGTAACCAGAGACTGGGTGCAGGCTTTGGAAGTCGCCCTTCCGAACGGCGAAGTCGTCGAGCTGGGACGCAAAGTCGTGAAAAACGCCACCGGTTATTCCTTGCTTGATTTGATAATCGGCTCGGAAGGAACCCTCGGCATTATCACCAAAGCGGTTTTGAAATTAACTTCCAAACCGGTTGAAGCAATCAGTATCATGGCACCGTTTGCAACACTTGACGAAGCGTTGAATGCCGTTCCGAAAATCATTCAATCCAAATCAAATCCGATTGCCATCGAATTTTTCGAACGGGTTACGGTGTTGTTTGCGGAAGAGTATTTGGGAAAGAAATTCCCGGATACGAAAAGCAACTACTATCTGCTCCTTACTTTTGACGGTATGACCAAAGAAATCGTGACCCAAGCCTATAAGGAAGCGGCCGATTTGCTATTGGACGAACTCGGCGCGCTGGATGTATTCATCGTCGATACCGATGAACGCAAAGAATCCGTTTGGAAAGCCCGGGGTGCTTTCCTGGAAGCAATCAAAGGTTCGACCACCCAAATGGACGAATGCGACGTGGTGGTTCCAAGAAGCGAGATTGCGAAATTCCTGAAGTACACATATACCCTTCAGGAAAAGCATGGTCTTCGAATTGCTAGTTTCGGGCATGCGGGAGACGGAAATCTGCACATCTATTTATGCCGCGACGATTTGAGCAAAGAAGAATTTGCCCGTCGGCTTGATTTGGTCTTTAACGACTTATACCGCCAGGCCAGCAAAGTAGGCGGCCTTGTCTCGGGCGAACACGGCATCGGTTTTGCCAAAAAGCAATATATGCATCAAACCCTTGGCGAAACCCAAGTCAAATTGATGCAGGGCATCAAAGATGTCTTTGATCCGCTTCATATTTTGAATCCGGGTAAAATTGTCTATTAATATCATTTTAAACATATATATTTTATGACAAAACAAAAAGGGGTTAATCGGCTGATTAACCCCTTAAAAAATAATTAGGAGAAAATATTACATTTTACAAATTTTTAACGCAAAAGACCCAAAGCCTTTTTGACTTTTGCGAGTTGTTCGCAAGCGATTTTGCTTGCTTTTTCTTTTCCTTGGGTTAGGATTTCGTCGAGCTCCGGACTGTTGTAGATTTGGGCAAAACGGGTTTGGAGCGGTTCCAATTCCTGAATAACCGCTTCGGCTACTCTTTTCTTTAATTCTCCGTATCCCAAGCCCTGCATTTGTGAAACGAGTTCGGGAATCGGTTTTTCGGTTAAGCACGAAAGAATCGTCAGGAGATTCGATACTCCTGGTTTCTTTTCCGGGTCGAAAGCTATTTGGGCCTCGCTGTCGGTTACCGCACTGGAGATTTTCTTTTTGATAACATTCGGCGGATCAAGCAGGAATACCGATGATTTGGTAATCGGGTCGGACTTGGACATCTTTTTGGTTGGTTCCTGAAGCGACATTATCTTGGCTCCGGTGACAGCGATTTGCGGTTCGGGAATCGTGAATGTTTCGCCGTAACGGTTGTTGAATCTTTCCGCAAGATTCCTTGCCAGTTCCAAGTGCTGTTTTTGGTCTTCTCCGACCGGAACGATATCGGCGTTGTAGAGCAGAATATCCGCGGCCATCAAAACCGGATAAGTTAAGAGAGCGCTCGATACCCCTTTTTCCTGTTTGGCCATTTTGTCTTTGAATTGCGTCATGCGTTCCAATTCGCCGATATAGGCGATAGTTTCCAGCAAATATCCCAGTTCCGCATGCTCGTGGACTTCCGACTGGATAAAGAGAATGACCTTTTCGGGGTCAAGCCCTGCGGCGAGGTAGATTGCGGCGACCTTGCGGATATTTTCTTTCAGTTTAGCCGGTTCCTGGTAAACCGTAATCGCATGCAAGTCCGCAATAAAATACAAATACCTTGTTTCTTTTGGGTCGAGGGCATTTTGCATTTTGACGAAGTTTTTGATGGCTCCCAGATAATTGCCGAGCGTCAAATCGCCCGATGATTGAATTCCGGAAACGATAGTCTTCATTTTTTCACATCCTTCTTTATATATTATGGTGTTGTTTGAAATAGATAATAAAAAAAGTCCTTCTGCCAAAGGACGAATTTTTCGTGGTACCACCTTATTTCGGCAAAAATTCCCCGGTAGGGGATTTTTACCCTTTGTCTGCTTAACGCGCAGCTTACGGAAAAGCATTTCCTCTTTTCGCATCCCAGGTCCATTCGGTCGGGGGTTTAATGGCGTTTTCACTGTCTGCCACTCACTGGATAAACTTAACCTGACGTACTATTCCTGTTCATCTGCTTCGGGATTTGCTTACATTATACAAAATGTTTGTTAAATTGTCAAAAATAATACTAATTATTAAAAATCGTCCATTTTTTACAAAAAATACCCATTTTTTATAAAAAGTAGATGTAAACGCTTTCCGCAATCGAAAACGAAAGAATAATGTTGAAAAATGCATGTAGCAAGCGTTTACATTGGCTTTTTGTTAAAAAACCAGTTGACAAACCAGAAACGATTTAGTATAATGTTAGCAACACGAGATAGGTGTTAAAAATAATAAATAGGAGGAAATATGAAGAGATTTTTTAAACTATTATTGATTGCTACGTTTGCATTTGCTCTTAGTTTTGGTCTAGCAAGCTGTGGCGGAGACGGTGATACCATATCGAAAGAAGAGTATAATCGGATTGTCGCAGAACTGGCCGAGAAAACTGCTGAGTTAGCTGCCTTGCAAGAAGACTCTGTGGCAAGAGCCGAGTTTGAAGCCAAAGTTCAGGAGCTGGCCGAAAAAGTAGCCGAACTGGTTGGTTTACAAGCAGAATTAGAGGCTTTGCTTGAGGAAGTGGCCGAAAAGGAAGGCGCTATCAACGATGCGCTTGCTGTCATCAACAACTTAAAGACAAAACCTTTGAGTATTGTTTTGCCTGAAGGAGCAGAAACAATTGACGGTGCTTTGATTGTTGATATTGGTAAACCGGTAAAAGTTGAAGCCAAATTGGTCGAAACTTTCAATGTTTCGGAAATGGTAACTTTTTTTGCTCCGGATCCAACGGCTTTAAATTTCACATATGATGCAGAAGCCAAAAAAGTCGTTATTGATGGTTTGAAACCAGGCTTAATCACCGTTACCGTTAAGTTGTTCAATGAAGTCACAACAACACTTCGGTTGTTTGTTCGCGAAGAAGTACCAAATTTCGATGATACTGGTAAGACCAAAGTTGTTGTTGGTACGCCACAAATGAACGGTCTTTTCATTAATGGTTTCGGAAACAGTGCATACGACGTATCAATTCGCAACCTTATCCACGGTTATTCGACACTATGGACCGATCCGGGTGAACAATTCATTTGGGATACCGAAGCAGTGCTGGTTGCCGAACCTGAAACCGAATTGTTGCCTGCCCGCCAAGTTCCGGAAACAGTTCTTAAATTCGATGACGAAGGGGAACCTTATTATGAACCGGTTCTGGACGATAACGGCAATCCGATAATGAAGAACGTTCAAGATAAACTATTCAAATTCAAACTTCAAGAAGATCTCAAGTGGAACGACGGTACACCAATTACCGCAAAAGATTACATTTTCAGCCTGTTATTCAGCGCAAGCAGACAATGGGCGGATGTTCAGGCTACATCAACCGTCGGTGACCAATTGCTAGGTTATACTGCTTATCGCAGTGCCGATACACCAAAACCGGATGGCGCATCGACTCCAGTCTTTGTTGGTGCCAGATTAGTAGGCACACATGAATTCCACTTGATTATTAATGGTGAAAATCTGCCATACTTCTATGAATCAACCATGGTGGCCTTGTCACCTGCGCCAATGCATGTATATGCACCTGGTGCCGATGTTGTAACCGATCCTGAAACCCAAGGCGTTTATTTGACCGGATTTACCCCTGCACACGCTCAATGGGTAAAAGATGTTTATTGCTACAATCCAACTGTTTCTTGCGGTCCGTATAAATTCATCTACTTCAAGAACCAAGTTGTCCGTTTGGAAAAGAACCCTTACTTCAAGACCGACGGTGAAGGTTATGCACCGCAAATCGATATCATCGAACAAAGATGGATTAACCAAGATACCGACGTTTACCAAGTAATTGCGGGTGAAGTAGATATCGTTGCCGGTGTCATCGAAGGCGAAAAGATCGAAGCTTTGAAAGCATCCGAAACAGCTTATGCCGTTACTTACAGCCGTAACGGTTATGGTATGATAGCTTTCGCTTGCGATTTCGGTCCGACCAAAGAAGCGAAGGTCCGTCAGGCACTCGGTATGCTTGTAGACCGTAACGAATTCGTTCAAGAAATTCTCGGCGGTTATGGCGTGCTTGTCAATGGCGCATACGGCTTATCGCAATGGATGTACCAACTCAAGGAAGAAGAAATTGAAACCGAGTTAATCAAATATTCCTTGAATATCGATCTTGCCAACGAATATCTTGACCAAACCGATTGGAAATACGAAGCCGATGGTGTTACACCGTTCGATAAGACCAAAGCCGGTCCGGATAAGGAATACTATCGTCATAACTCCAAAGGCGAAATGCTTCAAATCAACCATTTCGGTACTACCGAAAACGATATTACCGACTTAATCGCTCTCCGTCTTCCTGTAAACTGCGCATCGGCCGGTATTAAGTTTACGGTAACCTACGGTGGTTTCGATACCTTGTTGAACCATTTCTATTATGGTTACACCTTGGAAGAAAGCGAACGCGTTTACCATTCATTCAATCTTGCCACGAACTTTGCTTCTCCATATGATCCATACTACTCATGGCATAGTGTTTGGGTTGGAAGAAGTTACTACAACAGCTGCCAACTTGCAGATTCAATCTTAGACCAATACATCGAAGAAATGAGAAAACAAGAATCGAATGAATTAGGTCGAGCTGTATTTGCAGATGCATGGCTGCAATTCCAAATCCGTTGGAATGAACTGCTTCCGAGCATCCCGCTATATTCGAACCAATACTTTGATGCGGTCAATAACCGTGTACAAGGTTTACAAACTACTCCGACATTTGGCTGGGCAAGAGCAATCATTAGAGCTACTGTTGCGGGATAGTCGAATAACTAGGTACTAATCAAAAAAAAACGTAAGAGAGCGGCCTGGTGCCCTCTCTTATTGTTTATTGAAGCTATAATTTTACCAATATGAGGAGGAAGAAATGTTAAAGTTTATTATCAGAAGGCTCATTTCCTTAATCCCAGTAATTATCATCATTTCCGTTGTATTGTTTGCTATGGTAAAAATCATGCCAGGCAACCAGGTTGATATGATGTTGGGAAGCCCCCCTGCCTCCAGCGAATCAAGTTACCAAGAATATTTACGTCAAAAGGAAGCCTTAATTAAGGAACTTGGACTAGATAAATCGCTTCCCGAACAATATGTCAGATGGATTTTTAAAATGTTAAAAGGGGATTTGGGAGTTTCAACTTCCAGTGGCGGAATGCAGCCTGTGAAAAACGTAATTAAGGAACCGTTGAAAAACTCCATTATCCTTAATATTTTTACCATCACTATTTCCTTTTTGATTGCTATTCCGGTGGGAATCAAATCCGCGGTTAAGCGCTTTTCTTTATATGATAATTTTTGGCAGGTTACCTCCTTGGTTTTCATGTCCATGCCGGTGTTCTTTATCGGACTGTGTTTAATTTATTTACTGAAAATCAAAACCGACTTTTTAAATTTGCCGTTTGGAAAAATGCCATCGTATGAGGATTTGGCTGGGGGTTTCTTTTCCGATATGTATCAATGGGGCCGCCACTTATTTTTGCCGGTCGTTACATTAACAATCGGCAACTTGGCGGGAACCATCAGGTTTGTGCGTAATGCCATGTTGGAAGTAATCAAAAAAGATTACATCAGAACCGCGCGTTCCAAAGGTCTGAAGGAAAAAGTCGTAATCTATTCCCATGCTTTCCGAAATGCTTTAATCCCGGTTGTCACGATTGTGGCAGGCTCCTTGGTAGGACTTTTCGGAGGCTCGGCGATTACCGAACAGATTTTTGCCTATAACGGAATCGGTTTTGTCCTAATAAAAGCTTTAAATGCCCGCGATTATTCATTGATTTTGGCGATGAATATGTTCTATGCGCTTTTGGCGCTTGCGGCCAACTTAATAATGGATATCAGCTATGCATTGGTCGATCCGCGGGTAAAATTTGAGTAGGTGAAACGATGAAAAAGACCAATATGTTTTCCAAAATCTGGACATCCCTAAAACATCAATTTATCCGGCTCTTTGGGTTCGGTCGCCATAAAAACGCAATCAACGTTCTACAGGAAGAATCCCTCATGAGCCCGTCTAAAATGATTATTCGCAATTTCCTGCGCAACCGTTTGGCGATGCTCGGTTTGTTCGGTTTTTTGCTGATGGTATTTTTAACATTTGGAATTACGGCGATTATACCGTATGACGAAAAATACAGCGAAGGAGCACAAAATTATTTACCTCCAAATACATCCTATCTCAAGTATCCCAAAAAATTGGAAAAAGAAGGAATTCGCCTGATTGCGAGCAGCGCTTCTTTTTCGGTAGCGATTTCCAAACAAAATAATATTTATGCTTGGGGTTCCAATACCAAGAATTTTAATAAAAAAGATGTGCAAAAGTGGCAGCCGATTGCCTCGAAAATAACGCAGCTGGCCGCGGGGATTGATCATATTGCGGCGGTGGTGGAAAACGAAGTAACGAATGTTTGGCGTTATAACCTTTTGCTTGATATTTCGTCAAACGAGGCCCAAGTAGCCAAGGACGGAACTGTTTGGTATCAGGGAAACACCGATCCGTTAGCTACATTGGGAGAAAACGGTTCCTATTATATCAAACAGGAATCCAAAGAAGTTTTCCAAAAAAACCAAGAAGGTACTTGGGTTAGACTTGACTGGGACGAAAAGTTAAAAGGAGAAAGCGACCCAAGCGATTCAATCGGTAAGGTTGATGATTATTTCCTAAATACCAAAGACTGGCGGGTCTCCAAAAAGTTGGCTTCCGCCAAAATCCAATCACTGGAATTCTTAGGTTCCAACAATCATCAACAAGGACAGATTCCGGTTTGGAATGATCAGGTGGCTTCTTCTTTGAGTGATAAAAAAGAAAGAGAAGCAATTGCCCGTTATTTTGATACCCCTTATTTTGAATATCAATATGTCGATTTAAAACGGATTCCGAGTTTTGATTTCCGAGTGGGTTTTGTTGGCCAATCAAGAACCAACGTAAAAATAGAATATACCATCCAAGATTATGACGGAGTAATTGTTGAAGACGATGTAAAGTTATTTTACGGAACTTTAAGCATCACGCCGGCTTATACTTTTTTTACCCACTCCACCACAAATTCCATACCTATTGAAATACCCGAGGAAGCCAAAACCGGTGTTCCTTTCAGCGGGGAAATAGAATTAAAGGGTTTGCGTCCGGGTGTAGATTATCAATTCGTTTTCGGTTATAAAGTTTATAAAGCAGACGGAACTCCGTACTTAACCTATAACAGCAGTTATTCGGTTGCCATCAGAACGGAAGGAAACGGAAAGCCGAGCGAATCCTTTATGAAAGTCAGACAACAAAACAGCAATTATTCCAAGGAAACGGTAACTTTGCCTATCGTTGGAATCGCCAATGATCCGATTAAAAAAATCGAACTTGGCCACAATGTAACCAGCATTCTTACCGAAAGCGGACGCCTATATACTTGGGGAAGCACGTCTTCCAACGGTAATCGTTTGGGAAATACGATTCGCAATAAAGTACCGATTGTGGATTTTACTTATGCACGACATCATATAGTGGTTTTGCGGGAAGATAATAGTTTGGAAGTTTATGGTCCAAGTTCTAATGCGATATCGCTAAATCTTACTCAAAAATATCCGTACTTTAAATTAAACTATCCGGAACGTATGAAAAAAATTGCGGAAGATATTAAACGCTACGAAGATGAATTAGCCGATTGGGAAGCCAAAATTCCCAATGAAATCAATCAAATCGACAATTTAATCCAAATGGCTAAAGAAGATTTGGATTTAAAAACGGCTGTGTACCAAGCAGAATTGGAAAAATATCGTTCCGTTCCGGCAGAATTTGCAACATTAAGTCGAAATTTTGCCAACGCTCAAGTGCAATTGGATAATTCCAGATTGCAATTGGATAGTTTTATTTTCACCAAAAACGATGTTTACGGAAGGCTGAATGCCAGTTACAAAAACCTTGTGGATAGCATTGACCCGGGAGAAGAACCATTAACAGGCGAAATGATCCACCAGGAATTTCTGAAGACCGGAACCGAAGAACAATGGCTTCAATCCGATTTGTTGATTTATGCGGAAGCTGTGGATCGGGTTTTGAATCAGGAAGCATCCTTTAAGCTGGCAGAAGAAACTTTTCAGCAGGTAAAAGAAAAATATGAAGCATTCGAAACTGCCGAAATCCGGGCTCAGTATGAAGAAATATTGCAGAAATATATCGTTGCCCGGGATAATATGGTGGATGCTCAGGATTATCTCAATGAGTTGTATGCCAATCGTGAAAAATTATACAATATTGTCGATGAATTAACCACTGCTATTCAAGAGGCAGAAAAACAAATGACTTATATCGAAAAGATTGCCGCAATAACCGATAACGGAATTATCCTGACCCAGGAAAATAAATTAATGATTTGGGGTAGTACAGCCTCGATCATTAACAAGATTCCGGAAGAAGCCACGATAGGTGAAATCGTCGATTTACAAGCCGGTTTATTCCATGTTGTTGCGGTTAAGTCCGATGGGTCTTTCGTGGTCTGGGGTCAAAACGAACTGAATCAATTGGAAGTGCCGAAAAAATTGGATAAAGTCGATAAAGTCTATGTCGGACGGTTCCATACGTATGCCGTCGATAAAGAAGGCAAGATCTATGCCTGGGGAAACAAAGGATATCTCTTCGGTACCGACTCGCAGGGACGGTCTCTCCTCCATCGAATCCTCCAAGGCGGACGGGTTTCGATGACCGTCGGTGCAATCGCGGTACTGATTTCCTTGGTCATCGGGGTAACAACCGGTTTGGTTGCCGGATTCTACGGGGGTTGGATTGACAATATTATCATGCGCTTCTCCGAAGTCGTCAACTCCTTCCCGTTCTTGCCGCTTGCCATTACTTTATCCTCGGTTATCGGCTACCGGATGCAATCCGATCAAAAGATGTATTTGATTATGGTCATTTTGGGTGTTCTCTCGTGGCCGGGCCTATGCCGGCTGGTGCGCGGGCAAATCCTGTCCGAACGGGAAAAGGATTTCGTAACGGCGGCAAGAGCACTCGGTATCCGCGAAAAGAACATCATAATCCGGCATATTTTGCCGAATGTTATCAATGTCATTATTGTCAACACGACGCTTTCGTATGCGGGAAGTTTGCTCACGGAAGCCGGATTATCGTTCCTGGGCTTTGGCGTTGTTCCGCCGAAACCGTCCTGGGGCAATCTATTGACCGGCGCTCAAAATTTAAGCGTAATTCAGGAATATTGGTGGTTATGGATTCTTCCGGCACTTTTCATCGTCGTAACTGCTTTGTCGATTAACTTAATCGGCGACGGTTTGCGCGAAGCCATGGATCCGAAGGCTAATCAGAGATAGAGGTGAATTTGATGGCAAAATTATTGGAAATCAAAAACCTTCATACATATTTCACCACCAAACGCGGTTTGATTAAAGCTGCCAACGGTGTCAGTTTGTCCCTGGAAGAGGGAAAAACTTTAGGCATCGTGGGCGAATCCGGATCCGGAAAAAGCGTAACCGTTATGTCGATTCTGAAGTTGTTCGAGGAAAACCAACAAATCCACGAGGGACAGATTTTCTTTAACGGTGAAGAAATATCCTCGTTTTCCGAACGAAGACTGAGGGAAGTCCGGGGAAACGACATATCGGTCATTTTCCAGGAACCGATGACCAGTTTGAACCCGGTGTTTAAAGTCAAACGCCAAATCGGCGAAGTCTTAAGGCTGCACCAGGGAATGACCAAAAAGGAAGCTTTGCAGAAGTCGATTTCGCTTCTGTCCGACGTCGGAATTTCCAATCCGGAAAAAGTCGTCGACTATTACTCTTTCCAGCTTTCCGGCGGCATGTGCCAAAGGGTGATGATTGCGATGGCTTTGGCCTGTCGGCCGAAGCTGTTGATTGCGGATGAACCGACCACGGCGCTTGACGTAACGATTCAGGCGCAAATCCTGAAACTGATGAACGAATTGAAAGAAACCTACAACACATCCATTATTTTCGTTACCCACGATTTGGGGGTTATCAACGAAATGGCGGATGATGTTGCGGTTATGTATTGCGGACAGGTTGTGGAAATCGCTCCGAAGAGTGTTATTTTTGCGGACAATCCGAAGTACTCCCATCCTTATACCGAAGGTCTGATGGCTTCGATTCCGCGTCTGACGAGCGATAAAGGAAGATTGGAAGTAATTCCTGGGTCTGTCCCTCATCCCCTTAATTTGCCTAAGGGCTGCAAGTTTGCGCCGAGATGCAAATATGCCACCGACCGCTGCCGGGCTGATGAAATACCGATGGTTGAAGTCGAACCGGGACACGAAGTAAGATGTTTATACCCTAGACGAGGTGAACGACATGAATAATACAGGCCAACCATTGATTGAAGTAAGAAAAATCAAAAAGTTTTTTCCTCTGAAAAAGACTTCGGTTTTTGACCGTCGCAATTTGTCGGTCAAGGCTACCGAGGATGTTACGCTGACAATTTACAAAGGCGAAACTTTCGGTTTGGTGGGCGAATCGGGCTGCGGGAAAACCACCTTGGGACGAGTTATTTTGCAACTTTATCCGCCGACCAGCGGAAGCGTCCTCTATTACGGTATACCTTTGAGAGAACTGAATCCTCAGTATGTTATTCAGGAAATCAAAAAGCTGCCCAAATACCAGGCCAAAGCCATCAAGTCTTTCAACAAAACTTTTAAACTTGATCAAAAAATCGAAGAATTAAAAGCCAAAATGCACATTTTGCACGAAGGCGACGATTTGAATCTGGTTGAAGCAAGACGGGAAAGCATCAAAGCGGAGATTGCTTCAATCAAAGAAAAAATTGCGGAAACCAAACGGAATGTGGTGGCCAATCTTAACGACATTATCGAAACAATTGTCGACAAAGAAGCGGAAGAAGTGATTGAGGAAGCAGAACTTCTGATTAGGGACAATGTTCCCGTTTCCGAAGTTGAGGCGTTAATCGCAGGCGACCGCCGCTTTGCCATGATTTTAAAACCTTACGAACGTTATCTGAAACTTTTTGAAAAAGGGATTACCGATGAAAATTCCAAAGAACAATTCCAAAGAGCACTGGCCAATCTGAACAACCATTTGAACCGCGCCAAAGAAAAAGCATCAAATCACTTGTTAAATCAAAGAATTTTGGCTATTATTAAGATGGTGGAAACCGGAGATATCGATCCGATTACTTATTCCATTATCAAAAAACTTCCGTATTCCGAACCGGGCCGCTATAAACCGCTTTTCGGATTGGAAAAACAACTGGCCAAAAAAGAAAAAGAACTATCGGTGCTTGGCCGCGATTTGAAAAACGAAAAGAAATTGGCGAAGCTTCAGAAGAAGTCGACGGATTTCAAAAAAGAATCTTCCCGCCAGCTTCGCGAAGCAAGCAAAACGTGCGGTGCGCTTATTTTGGAAAAGGATATCGCCAAGATATCCGAGCTGATGTTGAAACGAGAAATGACCCATCGGGAAAATTGTGCCCTGAAACAAGAACTGAAAGCCTTGGAAGCTAGACTGAAGGAAGACCCGACAGATGCTTCCCTTGCTGGACTTATCGAAGAAAAAAACAAGCGCGTAAACCTGCTTGAAACTAGAATCGCCGATTTGACCAAAGAAATCGAATCCTATCGGGGTAAAGAAATCCTAAAAATAACCGAACGGATCGATGAAAAGTATGTCGAAAAACTCGACGGTTACCTGGAAACTGGCATCAATTTAACCCGTTTGACCAAAGAAGAAATGCGGGGTTTGAGAAGACGCCTGCAAATCATCTTTCAGGATCCGTACTCTTCGCTCAACCCGCGTCTTACCGTCGGTCAGACCATCGAAGAAGCGATTGTCGAACACGGCATGTTCAAAAAAGGAACCAAAGAACTGGAAAATTACGTCATCGACATCATGGGGCGCTGCGGTCTTGACCATTACATGATTCACCGTTATGCCCACCAATTCTCCGGCGGTCAGCGTCAGAGAATCGGTATTGCACGGGCCCTTGCCTTGATGCCGGAATTCGTGGTCTGCGACGAATCGGTCAGCGCGCTCGATGTTTCGATCCGTTCGCAAATTCTGAATTTGCTGGGAGATTTGAAACGGGAACGCAATCTGACGTATCTATTCATTTCGCATGACTTAAGCGTCATCAAATACATCAGCGATCGCATCGGCGTGATGTATCTCGGCAATTTGATTGAACTGGCCGAATCGGAAGAGTTGTACAAAAATCCGTTGCATCCTTATACCAAAGCGCTTATTTCCGCCATTCCGACGACCGACAATAATCCGAACAAACCGAAACGGATTATTCTCGAGGGCGATATCCCGTCAAATATCTTCCCACCTTCCGGTTGCAAATTCCGAACCAGGTGTCCGCTGGCTACCGAACACTGCGCAAAGGTCAAGCCGGAATATAAAGAAGTATCGAAAGGACACTTTGTGGCATGTCATTATTATGAAAAGACAAAAGAACTCGCTTAAAAAAATGACCAAAGAAGAACGGAAAGAATTGATGGAGCAATTAAAGGAAACTCCCCTAGAAAAAGGGGATTTCCTTGCGATGGTGATTGCCGCATTACTAACGTTTTTGCCGGTTCTTTTGATTTTACTGGGACTGCTCTTTTTCTTAATTTGGTTTTTCTTTTATCGATAATTAAAAAAAGGTGGTGAAAAAATGATAATCATAAAAAAAGCCTATCTATTGTCGATGGCGGATGTTAATTATGAATATCGCGATATTTTAATTGATAAAGGTAAAATTGTCAAAATCAGCAAAAACATCAATGTGGAAGATTATCCCGACGCCCAGGTCATCAAAGCGGTTGGCCGGTATGTAACTCCGGGAATCGTCGACCCTCATTGCCATGTGGGAATCATGGAAGAAATCTTCAAAGAAGGCAACGATACCAACGAAATGAGCAATCCGGTTACGCCGGAACTGAGAGCCCTTGACGGCATCAATCCGTTGGAACCAGCTCTTCAGGAACTTGTGACGCACGGTGTTACCTGCGTGCATGTGGCTCCGGGCAGCGCCAATGTAATCGGCGGCACAACCACGGTTTTGAAAACCCGGGGGAAGACAATCGAAGAAATGGCGATTGTTCCCGAAGCGTGCATGAAAATGGCTTTGGGCGAAAACCCAAAACGGGTTTACGGCGGACGCAATCAGACGCCGGTTACCCGGATGGCAACCGCGGCATTGATTCGCGAACAGCTTGAAAAAGCGCGCCGTTACCGGGCCAAAGTCAAAGAATACGAACAGGGGGTCAAAGAAGGCAGGACCGATGTCAAAGAACCGGAATTCAATCAAAAACTCCATTCTCTGATGCGCGTCTTTGACGGCATGCCGGTTAAAATCCATGCCCATCGGGCCGACGATATCATGACCGCAATTCGCATCATGGAAGAATTCGGACTTAAAGGCACTATCGATCACTGCACCGAAGGCTATCTGATTCCGGAAGCCCTGAAGAAACATAATGCCAGCTGCATTTTGGGTCCGACTTTATGCAACAAGTCAAAACCGGAAGTCCAGAACAAAGAATTCGAATCCGCGAAAATCCTTAACGACTACGGCATTCCGTTTGCCATCATGACCGACCATCCGGTTGTGGAATTGCAAAACACTTTGCTTCAGCTCGGCCGCTTTGTCAGAGCCGGTCTGCCGGTTTTGGAAGCTTTGAAAGCTGTCACCATTTCCTCCGCAAAACTTTCCTATGTCGACCATTTGGTCGGAAGTATCGAAGTCGGGAAGGATGCGGACATCGTAATTTGGAGTCACAATCCGTTTCATCACCTCGCTACCCCTAAACTTGTCCTAATCGACGGTCAAATTGTCCACAAAAAATAAATAAAAAATTGTCAAAAAAGATATTGCAAAAAAGCAAGAAATATGGTACAATAGGTACAGCGATTAGAAATAACACAACAATAGGAGGTGATCACTTGATTCAGATTTACACGACACCCAGTTGTGCTTCTTGTCGGAAGGCTAAGAAGTGGTTTGATCAGTACCAAATACCATATGCAGAAAAAAACATTTTCAGTATCAAATTAAGCAAAGAAGATATTTACCGGATGTTAGAAAATAGTGAAAATGGTTTCGAGGATATTATTTCAACTAGGTCAAAAGTCTTTAAAGAAAAACGCTTAGAACCAGATTTGATGAGCGTTCAGGAACTTGTTGAATTTATCATTGAAAACCCAAGCGTTCTCAAAAGACCGATCATTATTAATGAAAATGAACTTCAGGTTGGCTACAACAACGAAGACATTACCATTTTTCTCCCACCTAACTTAAGAAACAGAGAATGCTTCAGTAGCTTTGACAAAGAAGAACCGATTAAATCGGAAACGGATGATGATGAATAAATTTAAAAAAGTAAGGCCATAATTCCTTACTTTTTTTATTTTTTTTGAAATTTAATGCCAAAACATTTTTCTGGCCCTTTACTCGTTTTTTCTTAGAAAGTGGCTAATTCGGGCTGTTTTGGGCTTTATTTTGGATTCTGGAAGGAATTTTCCAAAAATTTTTTAAAAAACAAAAAACCCAACAAAAAGGATGTTGGGTTTATAATTGCCGTTTCAAAGCGTTGTAAGCGCGTTTGATTTTGGCTTCGCTCTTTTTGTAAACAATATTGAACTCTTTAACCAATTCAATAAATTCCCGTTTTCCCTGTTCGTAGGTCGTTGCTTCGTATTCCAATTCGTAATCCACTTCCCCTAAGTATTCGCATCTGTCAAGCGCTACTTTTCCTTTTCCGTAAGGGAAGAAGATTCTGAAAGTGGAAAGACTCATGAAATTGATGATTTCCTGACCTTTGATAACATCGGATATTTCGTTAAGAATCGCAGGTGATGGTATGGTTTTGGTGTTAAGCATCTCATCAAATTGTTCTTCCGTAATATTTTCGGTTATCTCTTGTTTGTTGTATCCTTTTTTGCGTTTCAAAGTCAATTCCAACTTGTTGTTTTCCCGGCGCCGAACGCGAAGGACAATTTCCGATGCCTTTAAGGTAAAACGAGGAGTATCGAAATAGTAATTGGTTTGTAAGTTGGACGGTGCATCCGAAAACTGTTTTGCCAACCGAGTGTACTCGGCTTTCGAAAGCAAGGTTTTAAATGTTACTTCTAAATCTTTTGACATAATTTCTACCTCGTTTAATTATTCTATTTTTAATATAACTTATTATACACATATCTGTTAAAAATGCAAGTAAAAAAGAGTTTTTTATGATAAAATTATCTAAAAGCGAGGTGAGCGGGATGATTTTGGAATTTATCGTCGAAGAGGATTCAATAGTCTTAAAAGACTATTTGGCTAAAATTCGGCTTCCCAGAAACTTTCGAAGTGGTCAAAACAAAGAGCATCTTTTCTTTTTTGTCAACAATCAGGAAGTCGCCAATTATTATCGGCTGAAAAAAGGCGATAAACTGGTAATCGTCGCAAGCGAAAAGGATAAAGATACAACCGTCAATCCGGTGAAAGACAATCTTACGATTCTTTTCGAGGATGAGTATTTCTTGATTGTGGAAAAACGCCCCGGTCTTGCCACCATCCCGACCAGAAAGCATTACAACCAATCCCTTGCCAATCACATCATGGCTTATTACCGGGAAAAAGGAATCGTTGCTAGAATCCATTTTGTCACCCGCCTCGATTTGCCCACTTCGGGAATCGTGATTCTGGCCAAAAACGGTTATCTTCATGCTTTGATGGAAAATGTTCCCCTTGTCAAAAAATATCTGTTGATGGCAGAAGGCACGCTTGAACAATCCGAAGGCGAAATTGTTTTGCCGATTGCCAAAGACGAAAACAGCACAATCAAACGGGAAGTTGATCCCGCAGGACAACTTGCCAAAACCAAATATCGGGTTTTGGCCCGGGAAGAAAACCGCTCCCTTGTGGAAGCGGAACTTTTGACCGGAAGGACCCATCAGATTCGCGTGCATTTTTCCCATCTCGGCCACCCGATTGTGGGCGATAAACTGTACGGAAAAGAAAGCGAAACGGGTTTAATGTTACATAGTTACTTTGTGGAATTCGTCCATCTGATAACTAAAGAAAGAATATCCGTCAGGTCTTATCCACATTGGTGGAAATCCCGCTATCCTCAAGCATGATATGGTCGATTAATCCGTAGGCTTTGGCCTGAACGGCATCCATGTAAAAATCGCGTTCGACGTCCTGGCAGATTTTGGCGAGGGGTTGATTGGTCAGTTCGGCCAACAGTTCGTTGATGATTTTTTTGGTCCGGTTGATTTCTTCGGCGACAATCAAAATGTCCGTTGCGGGTCCTTTTACTCCTCCCAGAGGCTGATGGATCATCATTTTGGTATGGGGCAAAACGTAGCGTTTGCCTTTGGCGCCGCTGGCCAGCAAAAATGCTCCCATGCTTGCGCAAAGACCCATACCGATTGTCACCACATCCGGTTTGATGTAACGCATGACGTCAAAAATGGCAAATCCCGAAGCCACATCTCCGCCGGGCGAATTGATGTATAAATAGATATCTTTGTCTTTGTCGACGCTCGTCAGAAAAAGCATCTGCGCAATCACGCTGCTTGCGACCCGACTGTCGATATTGCCGAAGATGAGCACGATTCGGTCTTGCAACAGACGCGAAAAAATATCGAACGAGCGTTCCCCACGGGGTGTTTGTTCGATTACGATCGGGGTTAAGTGCATATCTAATCCTCCTTTTAATCTTTTCTATTATAACAGAACCGAAAAGTCGAAAACCCCCTGAATTTGGTGGGTTTTTTCACTTTGGGCATAAACTATTACACATGCTAAACGAAAGGTTTTGGATATAATGATATTGATAAGGAGGTGATTAGATGTCCAAAAGAGTAATGCCCGGTTTTGACGAAATGCAACAAATGCCGTTTTCCCCGATGTTTCAACCTCAGCCTTTCATTGCGCAACAATCTTTCGGCCAAATGAGCCCTTGTTGCAAGCGTCCTCAATGCCCGACCATTTATAAGCAGTGTCCACCGATTTGCACGATGTCCACGCAGGTAATCGACCAATTCCATATTACCAAACAGCCTTATATCCACAACTTCCATACCGAAGTGGTACACCACCACATTACGGAAAACGAGTTTATTCCGACTTTCAGCTGCAGCGAAAAACATGTGATGGGAGGGACCAGACCCCCGTTTCGTCCGTTCGGTTTCTAAAAAAAGCGATTGATTGAAGGGTTTTTCGGAAATATTGATAGGAAAAGAGTGCCTAAGTTGCAAGTTTTCCTTATCAAAAAAACACATTGATTTGTGCAAATGTGTTATAATATACCAAAATCAATCATCAAATCGCTGATTAGGAAGAGATTCTTTGCTACAAATCATAGACAGGGAGAGTAAACCGCGACTGAAAGTTTACTTCTATGGTTTTTAGAATCGTTCACCCTATAGAGATGCCAATCCCATCCGCTTTGATCCAGCGTTATAAGGATTTCGAGGTGCAGTAAAATGTTTGGGTTTTACTGAATTAAGGTGGTACCGCGGAAAAAATTTTTTTCGTCCTTAAGTAAGCTAATTACTTAAGGCTTTTTTTATTATCGGATTTAAAAAGACAATAAATAAATTGTTTTGGAAAGGAAGTAATGATATGGAATTGCATCAATTGTTACAGGAAGCAAAAGAAAGAATTGCTTTAGTCTCCACGCAAGCGGAACTAGGAGACGTTCGCGCCTTTTATTTGGGCAAAAAAAGTCCACTTCAGGATTACATGAAACAAATGGCATCTCTGACTCCGGAAGAACGAAAAACTTTGGGAGCCCAGATCAACGCCTTTAAGAGCGAATTGGAAGATTTGGTGAACCAAAAACGCCAGGCCCTTTTGGATATGGAAATTGAAGCCCGCCTCAAAAAGGAAACCGTGGATGTCACGCTGCCCGGTTATGTTTTTCCGGTGGGAACGATGCATCCGTTGAAACAGATGATTCGTCGCGTCGAAGATATTTTCATGAGCATGGGCTACAGTATCAAAGAAGGTCCGGAAATCGAAACCGACCGGTTCAATTTCGAAATGCTCAATGTTCCGAAAGGACACCCGGCCCGCGATATGCAGGATACTTTCTACATTACCGAAAACCTACTTTTGCGTACCCAGACTTCGCCCGTGCAGGTCAGAACTTTGCTAGAAGCAAAAGGCGAACCCGTCAAAATCCTTTGCCCGGGAAAAGTGTACCGGCGCGACGACGACGATGCGACCCATTCGCATCAATTCATGCAATTCGAAGGCTTGGTTGTCGGTCCGGATATTACGATGTCCGATTTGAAAGGCACTTTGAGTCTTTTTATCAAGAAGCTCTTCGGTCCGGCCCGTGAAATCCGTTTTAAACCTTCTTATTTCCCGTTCACCGAACCGAGCGTCGAAGTCGACGTCAGCTGCTTTAAATGTGGGGGCAAAGGCTGCCCGATGTGCAAGCAAACTGGTTGGATTGAAATTCTCGGCGCCGGCATGGTTCATCCGAATGTTTTAAGAGCCGCCGGTTACGATCCGGAAAAAATGCAGGGCTTTGCTTTCGGCATCGGCATCGAACGGGTTACGATGCTTGCGCAAGAAATTGACGATATCCGTCATTTCTATTTGAACGACAAAAGATTTCTTCAACAATTCGAAAGGGGGAATAAATAATGATTGTCTCCTATAATTGGTTAAAAACCCTGGTTAAACTAGACGGCGTTACACCGAAAGATTTGGTGCGCGATATTTCATTGTATTCGGTCGAAGTGGAAGGAATCCATACTTTGGCTTCGGCCGAAAAATTGGTCATCGGCCATGTTTTGGAAAAAGTTGCCCATCCTTCCTCCGACCATTTGTCGGTATGTCAGGTCGATGTGGGCGATAAAGTCCTGCAAATCGTCTGCGGGGCACCGAATGTCGGCCAGGGCCAAAAAGTTATGGTTGTACTTCCGGGGGGACACGTGAGCGGCCATCCGATCAAAGAAGCCAAGATTCGCGGAGTCGAATCGTTCGGAATGATTTGTTCGCTTCAGGAAATCGGCTTGGAAGCCAAATATATCCCGAGCCAATTTGCGAACGGCATATATGTATTGCCAAGCGATGCGCCGGTCGGCGAGGACGCTTTGAAATACCTTGGACTTGACGACGTGTGTATCGAACTGGGACTTACTCCGAATCGCATGGATTTGCTTTCCATGGTCGGTGTTGCCCGCGATGTCAATGCCATCTATCGGCAGGGTAAAATTCCGTTTATGGAAAAACCGAAAGAAATTTCCGAAAAAGCGAGCGACCTAGTGGATGTAAAAATCGCCACCGACGGTTGCTATACCTATTATGCCAAAGTCATCAAAGACGTCGAAATCAAAGAATCGCCGCTTTTTATCAAACAGCGTTTGATTGCTTCCGGCATCAGACCGATCAACAATGTTGTAGACATCACCAATTACATCCTAATGCTTTTCGGTCAGCCTCTCCATGCCTTCGACCAAGCGAAATTGGGTTCGAAGATTTTGGTCAGAAACGCTTTTGACAAAGAAAAAATTGTCTCGCTTGACAATGTGGAAAGAACATTGTGCGAAAACGATATCGTGATTACCGACGGGGAAAAACCGGTGGCCATCGCCGGGGTAATGGGCGGACTCGATACCGAAGTCACCGACGAAACCAAAACGATTGTTCTGGAAGGAGCCGTTTTCAATCCGTTAAAGGTAAGAGCCACTTCCGGCCGTCTGGGCTTAAGAAGCGAATCGAGCGTCCGTTTCGAACGGGGCGTCGATTTGAACACAACCCTTCAAGCCATGGAATACGCCTGTTATCTGCTCGAAAAATATGCTTGTGGAAAGGTTTTGCAAGGATTTGCGCATGCGGGGATCGATTATGTTCCCGACAAAGTCTTTACTTTGACCGCCCGAAAAATCGGCTCTTATTTGGGTGTCGAAATCAAACCGGAAGTTATCGAAGATATATTGCTTCGGTTGGATTTCAAGGTAAAACGCACCGAAAACACTTTGGAGGTTAAAGTTCCGAACCGTCGTTTGGATATTACCGACGTGGTCGATTTGATCGAGGAAATCGCCCGGATTTACGGTTATCACCACCTGAAAGAAACACTTCCAGAAAGTGCGATTTACGGCGAAAAACTGCCGAATCAGGTTCGGGAACGCTTGATTGAACAGACTTTGATCAATCTGGGCCTAAACGAAACGATTACCTATTCCCTCGTTTCGCCGAAACAAAACCAGACTTTGCGGGTAATGGTTAAAGACGGTATCGAAGAAGTAAAACTGCTTCATCCGATGAGCGAAGAACAAAGTGTGCTGCGTTTGAGCTTGGCACCGTCCTTGTTGGAAGTCGCTAAATACAATTCCGCCCGCCAAATTACCGATTTCGCTTTTTTCGAAATCGGCAAACGCTACTATCAAATAAACAAAAAGCCGGTTGAGGAACGGTTGCTCGGAGGAATTTTAAGCGGTATCCACCGGGGAAAAACCTGGGATGCTTTTCCGAACAAACAAATCGATTTCTTCTATGTCAAAGGTCTTTTGGAAAACCTTTTTGGCAAAATGGGCATTAAGGTAACTTACGAACCTTTGCAGGATCAAGCCGAACTTCATCCGGGTAAATCGGCTCTGATGTTCTGTCAAGGCCAAAAAATCGGTTATTTGGGTGCCCTGCATCCGCGTTTTGCCAAAGCGAACGATTTGGACGATACATTTCTTTTCGAAATCGAACTCGAAAAACTGCCGCTCGAAGAAAAGCTGGTTCAGTATCACCCGATTGCGAAAGTTCCGACCGTCGAACGCGATTTGGCTTTTGTTACGGATATTGCGACACCGGTCGGCAAGATTATCGCTTCGATGCGTTCCGTCGATCAGGAACTGATCAAAGAAGTCATAGTCTTCGATTTGTACACCGGCGAAAATATCGGCGTCGACAAAAAGAGCGTCGCTTTCCGCGTCGTGCTTGCGCCTAAAGAAACTTTAACCGAAGATAAAATCCAAGGGGTCATGAAAAAAATCATCGACCGGGTAACGGATGAATTTGCTTTAACCCTTCGCAAATAAAATGCATATCGATGGGAAAAAACTGTCGAATTTAATATAATGGTATTGGGATGGAAGATATGTACAAATGGTTTGTTAATTGGTTTATCAAAAACAAAGATACCCACGAGAGCGCCGAAAAAAGAGCAAAAATCGGTTCTTTGGCCGGAACATTCGGAATTATTTCCAATACGGCCCTTTCGGTACTCAAAATGATTGTCGGACTGTTAAGCGGCAGCGTTTCGATTTTGGCCGAAGGAATCGACAATTTGACCGACGGAGCCTCGTCTTTGGTTACCATTATGGGTTTCCGCTGGTCGCAGGCTCCCGCCGACGAAGAACATCCGTTCGGCCACCAGCGCATCGAATACATCACCGGCTTGCTTATTTCGGTGGTGGTTCTGATGGTTGCACTCTTCATGGGATACCGGTCGGTCTTGAGGATAATCAATCCGGTCGGCCTTGAGGTAAGTTACTGGACGCTTTTGCTGCTCGGGTTAACGATTTTGGTTAAGCTGTACCAGGGAGGTTTTTATCGCTACCTGGCCCGTCTGATCAATTCGGAAACCTTGGTTGCCACCGCGACCGACAGTTTCAATGACAGTATCCGCACCGCAGCGGTTATTATCGGCACGGCAGTTTACCTCTTAACCAAAGAAAAAGTCAATCTTGACGGTTATTTGGGTCTCATCGTGTCGGTTTATATTCTGTTTTCGGGTATCAAGCTGCTGAAAGATACGAGCACGCCTTTAATCGGCACCTTCCCGGACGACGAATTGATTAAGCGGTTGGAAAAACGGTTTGCCTCATACGAAGGAATCATCGGTTTCCACGATTTGGTGGTCCACAGTTACGGACCGAACCGAATCTATGCCACGGTCCATATCGAAGTGCCGAGTACCGAAGATATCATGAAAAGCCACGAACTGATTGACCAAATCGAACGGGACATTGCCCAAACGGAAGGCATCAATCTGGTGGTCCATATGGACCCCATCGACCAAAACGATGAATTGACCAACCGCTTATATCAGGAAGTCAAAGATTTGATTGCCCGATTCGACAGCCTTTTGTCCATTCACGATTTTCGGGTAATCACGATGAGCGACCGGAAAAACATCGTTTTTGACGTCGTTTGTCCGCCCAATTACCGATTAACAACAAAAGAATTGAAAAACCAAATCAAAACGCTCATTGTCGAACATGACCCGACACTTAACCCGATTATCCAAATCGATCAATTCTATGTCCATTCCAATATCAAGGAGGATTAATATGATACAAGTTGGAACCAAAGTAAAACCTTTTACTTTATGCAATCAATTCAACGAACCGGTAAGCTTGGACAATTTCCATGGCTTAAAAAAAGTGATTTATTTTTACCCCAAAGACGATACTCCGGGCTGCACCGTGCAAGCCTGCACGTTCGGGAATCATTACGAAAAATTCAAACAAAACAACTGGGTCGTAATCGGCATCAGCAAAGACTCCGTCAAATCCCATGAAAAATTTGTCAAAAAATACAATCTGCCGTTTATCCTTTTGGCCGACCCCGATTTGGAAGTTATCAACCAATTCGGTGTCTATCAGGAAAAAACGATGTACGGAAAAAAAGTTATGGGAGTGCGCCGTTCCACCTTTGTGTTGGACGAAAACGATGTCGTTATCAAAGTGTTTGAAGATGCCAAACCGGATACCAATGCGCTCGATGTGCTGAACTTCCTGGAAGGAACTGGCCAATGATTTTCCGAAAACTCCGCTTGGCTTTCCTTTTGTTGCTAGGTCTTTTTCTCGTCGGTTGTACGGTTATTCCGGTCGACCAAGGGAAAGACCCGAATCCAGGCGACGAAACTTTTGACCCGGACGACGATTACGATAAACTGACTCTCGACGAAATCAAAGCCATTATTAAAGCGAAAATACCGGAAATTGCTCCCGAAAAACTTTATTTGCCGATCGGCATCAAAGATAGCAGCGCCTCGATATCTTGGCGTTCCGATTCGGAACAAATCGATATCATATCCGGCGAAGTGACCAAGGGTGCAAAAGACACCGTCGTCATTTTGACCGCCTACATTAGGTTCCATGATCAAACTTATGTCATGGATATTCCGATTACCGTGAAAGGAGTTGAATTAAGACCGTTGAAAACCAAAAATGTAATTTCGGGGTATTTCTTTGATAGCAAATATTTTGCCATCTCCGACGAAATGGCCTCGCAGATTGACGTAATAAATTATTCGTTTGCCACAATCGATAAAACAACCCACAAGTTAAACCTTAACGGCTTATACCATCTGTCCGAAGTGCTGGCCCTAAGGGAAAAAGGCATCAGAGTCACGCTGGCAATCGGAGGCTGGGGGGCAGACGGTTTCAGCCAGGGCGTAAGAACCAAGGAAGCAAGGGAAACCTTAATCAATTCCATCATGGAAACCCTCAGAAAGCATCAGTTTGACGGAATCGATTTGGATTGGGAATACCCGACAAGCACGGTTGCGGGAATAGCTGCCCATCCGAGCGACAAAGCCAATCTGACGCTGTTTGTTCAGGAATTGCGTCAGGCGATGGACAGTTATCGCGACGATTTATTGCTTACGATAGCGGTAATCGGCGGCTCAAGCGCTTCGTCTTTCTATGATATCCCGGGACTTGTGCCTTATATCGATTTCTTCAACATTATGACCTATGACGGCGGGACCGGCACGGTTGCGAACCACCATACCAATTTGCGACCTACCGCAAAACAGAACACAAGCGTGGTTAGCGCAGCCAATGTCTATTTAAGTCTCGGCGTTCCGAAAGAGAAAATCGTTATCGGCGGTGCGTTCTACGGCCATCGCAAAACTTTCACAACCGTTTTCGACGGTATCCTGTATTCGCCGACTACCCCAAGCGGAACGCTTGACTATACGACAATCAAAAATACCGTCTTAACCGATCCGTCCTACCAATATTATTTTGACGAGGAAGCCCAGGCTCCTTATCTATCGAACGGCACTTACTTTATCAGTTACGACGATCCCGTTTCGATTGCTCTCAAAGCCCAATATGCCAAAGACAATTCCTTCGGCGGCATGATGTTTTGGGAACTGGGCAGCGATAAATCCGGCGAACTTTTGAACGCAATTTATCAGGTTTTCAAAGATTAACCCACAAACCGTTGATGATTTCATCAGCGGTTTTTTTAAATAAAAGCAAAAAACACCGGTCGGGTAAACCGGTGTTTTTAATTCAGTTATTCGAATTTTACTTTTTGTTCGTATTCCGCAAGCCATTGGTCCAAAACGGAAACAATTTTTTTGACGGTGCCGTCTTCAAACGGGTTAAGGAGATTACCAATCTTTAAAAGGTTAAGGAACGAATCGCTGCCGCCTGCGCAACACAACCGATAATAGTCCTGCCATGCTTTTTCGTGGTTTTGGTGGTCTTTTATCCAGAATTGGTGGGCGCAGACTTGGGCTAATGTATAATCGATGTAATAGAACGGTACCTGGAAGATATGTCCTTGACGGAACCAGTAACCGCCGCGGTTCAGGAAATCGACTTCGTAGATTTTGTAAGGGAGGTATTTTTCTTCAATTTTGCGCCAAGCGGCTTTTCTTTCTTCAGGGGACGCTTCCGGATTCTCGTAAACGAAATGTTGGAACTCGTCGACCGCAACCCCGTAAGGGATAAAGATCAAAGAATCCGCCAAATGGCTGTAATAGTATTTCTTGGCGTCTTCTTTGAAGAAGAGTTCCATCCACGGCCAGGCGAAAAACTCCATGCTCATGGAATGGATTTCGGCAGCTTCCATGGTCGGCCACATGTAATCAGGGATACCGATGTTCCGGCTGGAAAAAACCTGGAATGCATGTCCGGCTTCATGAGTCAAAACATCGACATCGCCGGAAGTGCCGTTGAAATTGGCGAAAATAAACGGCGATTGGTATTCCGGAATATATGTGCAGTAGCCGCCGCTTTCTTTGCCCGGTTTGGCATCGAGATCAAGCAGTTCTCGCGATGTCATGAAATCGATGAAATCGCCGGTTTCTTTGCTCATTTCGTGATACATCTTTTTAGCCTGTTCGACGAGCCACGGGCGGTCGCCTTTCGGGGTAGGATTGCTCGAAAGAAAACTTAAGGCCAAGTCGTAACTCTTCAGATCCGGGATGTTCAGCCGTTTGGCTTTTGCAGCGATTAACCGTTTGACAACCGGAACGACGTCCTCGTAGACCTGTTTACGGTAATTGGCCACCATTTCGGCATCGTAATCGGTGCGCGACAAACGGTAATAGCCCACTTCCACGAAGTTTTTGAAACCGAGTTTTTTGGCAATACCCGCTCTGACCTTGACAAGTTCGTCATAGATTTCGTCAAAAGCTTTTTCGTTTTGTTCGTAGAAGTCAGCCACCGCTTTTTCCGCATCCCTTCTGGTATTGCGATCGGGATCCTGCAGGAACGGACCCATTTGCGAGAGGTTGTAGGTACCGCCTCTAAATTCGATTTGGGCGCTTGCTTTCAGCTTGTTGTACTTGGTTACCAATTTGTTTTCCTGTTGGAGATCGGGGATGATTTCCGGTTTGAATACTTTCAATTGGACTTCGACCATTTTGAACAGATGTTCGCCCAGGTGTTTGACCAGTTTTTCTTTGTGGGGGCTTTTAACCAATGCCTGCAACAACTCATTTTGATAGCCTTCGTAAACCGGACCGTTTTCGTCGAAAAAGGCACGTTCGGTTTCGTAAAACGGATCTTGGGTGTTGATGCTGTTGCGGATGGAACAAAGCGTGGACATTGTATCAAAATGGGCCCGTACTTTGTTGAGTTCATCAATGGCTTTGACCGAATCGACCTTAGGATTATCGTCGGACAAAATGGCAATCGTTTCTTCAAACTTTTGCTTTACTTTTTCCAAATCGGGACGGACGTACTGATAATCCTTAAATGTAATGGTAGACATTATCTTCAACTCCTTACTTTTTTTAATTACCAATAGTATACAAGAATTTTTTTGTTTTGGGGAAAAATTGGCTTATTTTTTTAAAAGGATTTGTCTGACATGTCTAAGTTATTATTCGGAGAATGAAAAAGATAAAATTTTTTTCATAAATTATTACCATCTTCGTTTTCCTTGTGGTATAATAAAAAAGCTTGCAATTTTTAGATTTTCATTTTTAAAGGAGGAATGCAAAAATGGAAGCAACCATCGTAGTAAAGGATTTGAGGAAAACCTTCCGTCAATCGGCCAAACAAATGAAAATCAACCACTCGAAAGAGAAAATCAAGGTAGCGGTTGACGGAATCAGTTTCGAAACCTTTCCCGGGGAAATTTTTGGCTTGCTTGGTCCAAACGGCGCCGGAAAAACGACAACGCTCCGCTGCATCGCCACGTTGATTCGTCCCGATTCCGGAGAAATCAAAGTTAAGGGAATCGACGCTTCCGACGAACTCGCTATCAAAAAATCGATTGCTTTTTTGACCAACGAAATCCGTTTGGAAGACCAAATGACGCCAAACTATGCTTTTGATTATTATGCCCGTTTTCACGAAATGCCGCAAGAATTGATTCATGCCCGCAGAAAAGAACTGTTCGATTATTTCGGCATCAACGATTTTTCGGAAGTCAAGATCGGGGATTTGTCAACCGGGATGAAACAAAAAGTTTCGATTGCGGTTTCGCTTGCCCACGACCCGGATGTCATCATTTTCGATGAACCGACCAACGGCCTCGATATCCTCACCGCAAAATCCGTTACCGATTATCTCAAAGAACTGAGCCGTCAGGGCAAAACGGTAATTATCAGCACCCACATTATGGGCTTGGTCGAAAAATTGTGCGACCGCGCCGGTATCATCATCAACGGCAAAATGGTTATGTGCGATACCGTCAAAAACGTTCGCGCCCTCAGCCCGACCAATGATTTGGAAGATGTCTTTTTCGAAATTTACCAAAAAGGAGGCTTAACCGAATGAAACACGCGCTGAACATCGTACGCAAAGAACTCGACAAAATCTTTCGCAATCCGCGGTTAATCTTTTCCACCTTTATTTTACCAGGCCTGTTGATTTTCGTGATTTACAGTGTGCTCGGAAAAACCTTAAACAGCCAAGTTCAAAAAGCCAACGAACATATGAGCATTATTTATGTCGTCAACGGTCCGGACAGTTTTTATGCGGCGCGGGATCTTTACGACAGTCTTTCGGAAGCCGATCCGGAAACCTATTATAAATTGAATGCGGATTTTATTCCTTTTGACCCTTCTACGATCGAAGGTAATCTGCCGCTTAAAGATTACCTTACTGGTCTTGTGGATGAAGGTCGGGTTGACGCTTTGGTTTCGTTTGAAGCCGACTTCAAAAACAAAGTGGAAGCCTTTCTGAATAAAGAACGCGACACCGCTCCGGAAGTCTTCATTTACGCCAATTCCACCATCAACAATTCTTCGGTCGCATTGAGCAAAATCAATACTTTGCTGGGACTGATGAATTCCACCAAAATGGCCGAAATCGGCAATCCGCCGAGCATCTATACCGGTATTCCGGTTGAACTGGCCAGCGAAGAACAAACCTCCGGTCAGATGATCGGAATGTTGTTGCCGATGCTGATAACGGTTTTCGTGTTCGCCGGAGGAATTTCGGTCGGAGCCGACGCGATTGCGGGGGAAAAGGAACGAGGAACCATCTCCACCTTATTGATGGCACCGGTTTCCAAAAGTTATATCGTAATCGGCAAAATCATTGCTACCATCATCATAACCGTGCTTTCTTCGCTCGGATCGTTTGTCGGTGTCATCGCCTCGTTCCCGAATGCGAAAGAATTGTTCGGCAACGTGAACATGATCAGTTACGGTTTTGTCCAATACGTGCAGATTTTCACGGTCATCATTTTGATTGCTTTAATCGCTTCGAGTTTCTTTTTAATCGCTTCGGCGATTGCCAAGAGCACGAAAGAAGCAACAATGTATGCCACTCCGGTTTACATGATTGCCATGGTTACCAGTTATTTTCCGATGTTTACCGACAAACTGCCAAAAGAAGCCGGACCGTATCTGATTCCGATTTACAATTTGATTTTGGGCTTGAAAGGAATTCTTTTGTCCAATTTAACGACGCTCAATTTCTTCCTGATTGTTGGTTCGACTTTGGTTTATGCGGTTTTGCTTTTGAATTTGGTCAGGGTCCTTTTCAAGAGCGAACAGCTGATGTTCCAAAAGTAAACAAAAACAGTCCGATTGCGGACTGTTTTCTTTTTTTGTATATTTGTCAGCGGTAATAATCCAAAGGCGACAAAACCGATTTTTTCGGTTCGAAGTTACCCGAAAGCAGGTACTGGTAAATTTCTTCGACGATGACATTGGGTGTGGAAGTTCCCGAAGTAAGATAAATGGTATCGTACAGGACTAAACTTTCAAACGGCAAGTCGTCGAGGTGTTCCACCAGACATACGTCTTGACCGCTGAAACGTTTGGCGGTTTCCGAAAGTTTTCTGGTGTTGTTGCTAATAGGATCGCCAACGATGACAAACAGGCATTTTTGGCCGCTTTCCTTGGCTTCCCCCGCAACCTTTCGCATTACTTCCTGGCGGATTTTGGTAGCGTAACAGACTTTGTCCATTATGACGGTTTGGGGGTATTTCTTGGCAACAGCTGCTTCCACGGCTTCCATGTTGAATTTCGACATCGTCGTTTGGTTGGTTAAAGCAATTTTTGGGTTTTGTATTTCCAGTTTTTCGATATCGGACAAATCTTCAATCAGATGGACTTGAGGACTGATCGACAGCGCCGCTTCCGTCTCCGGATGGGTCGTTTTGCCCAGATAAATGATATCGTAGCCGTGGGACAAATATTCTTTAATCATTGAAAACGATTTGCCGACAAAAGGGCAGGTAGTATCGATGATATGCAAACCTTTGTTTTGGGCTTTTTCTTTGATTTTGTCATCAATGCCGTGGGCGGTAAAGACAACCGTTCCTTCGTAGATTCGATCGATGACAGCTTCCTTGTTTCGGTCCTCCTCGATGATAAAACCGTTGTGCGTCAAAAATTGTTTGACAAAACGGTTGTGAACAAGATTGCCGATTAAGTACCAAGGTTTGGGGGGATTGATGTGGGTCAAATCCTGCATCATGCGCAAAGCGCGCAAAACGCCGAAACAAAAGCCTTGAGGTTCAATTCTAATTATTTTCGGTGGCAAGTTAATCCCTCCTCTTAAATATTATATCAAATTCTCGGTTAAAAACCCCTAAATATAGAAAGTTTTTTGTTTTTCTTGAAAAAAGACCCCAAAAATAGTATAATAAGGCAATAAGAATTGGAGGTCCAAAATGATTTCAACAAGTGATTTTAAAACCGGTTTAAATATCCTTTACAATAATAACCTATATCAGATTATGGAATTCCAACATGTCAAACCCGGAAAAGGACAGGCTTTTGTGCGGACGAAACTGCGCAACCTGAGAACCGGAGCTATTTTCGAATACTCCTTCAATGCTGGGGAAAAGATGGAAATCGCCCAAATCGAAAAGAAGAAAATGCAGTTTTCCTATACCACGACTGATACCTACTGCTTTATGGATATGGAAACATTCGAACAGGTGGAACTTCCGTCCGAACGGTTAAAATGGGAATCCAACTTTTTGCTTGAAGGCATGGAAGTGGAAATCGTCTGCTACGGATCCGAAATCCTGGGTATCAATCTGCCGGAAAAAGTGGTCTTGGAAGTTGTGGAATCGGCTCCTGCGGTTGCGGGAAACACCGCCACCGCCGCTTTAAAAGAAGTCAAAATGGAAACCGGTTTGGTTGTCAAAGTTCCGATGTTCGTCAACCAAGGCGACAAACTGATTATTTCGACTTCCGACGGCAAATATTCATCCCGGGCTTAATCGCCAAAAGAAACCATTTTCCTTGTTGTTAAGGGAGCAACCGAAAAAGGCGAACCTAAAGGGTTTGACCTTTTTTAGTTGCTCCTTTTTTCCCAAAAAAACAAATTTCTTATTTACCTATATGGTATACTGTTAATCAAGTTTTTTGAAGTTTTCGGAAGAGTGCAGTCTTTTACCAGGACAGGATGGAAACCGCTAGAACAGGCAAGAAAAAAACAGTCGGTCTTTTTTGCAATTATGCCCTTTATATGGTATAATCATTAGGAAAACGTTTTTATTTTAGGAGGATTGTATGAAGAAGACAATCAAGAAAATATGCTTTTTTATCATTTCCTTGGTAATTTTGACTCTGCTTTTTCCGGGGCTTAAGGTTTTCGGAGAAACCGAAATCACCGAAACCCTGGGTGCCCGTTATTATGTGGAAGAAAACGTGGAAACCAATTTCTTACGGTCGGGAATTGTCCATGTGAAAGATAAAGCCATGAGCAGTACCGATGAATCCGGGATGTCGGCCGGAGGTTCCGATTCAAGCGGCGGAACGGTAATTGCCAATCAGTTTTATCCTCAGAGCGTCAATGTTTTGACCGTACCGTCCCAAAGCGGTGTCAAAGTCGTCAACTGGACTTTAACTAATCCGCTCGGTTGGACGCTTGCCACGGTTCGGGAATTGGCGAAAGATTTTGAAAAGAACAATCCGGGCTGGAAAGTTGTAGCCGCAATCAACGGCGATTTCTTTGATATCAAAGGCATCGGTGCTTTGCCTTATCAAACGAACGGCGTTACCGTTTCCAACGGCGAAGTTTTGCGTCCCATAACCAACAATGCGACCATCGGCTTTACCAACAACGGGACCGAAAACTCGCTTGTTGCGGGTAAGAATTTTCAAGTCGGTCAACACCAGTTGGATGTTTTCGACAATAACGGAGAAATAATTGCGTCCTTTGCCATCAACAGCTTCAATACTGAGCCTGATGAAGGCGAAACCAATTTATATTTTACTTTTCCTTATTTGGAAAACGGCGAACGGAAAGAACAAACGCAAGTCGTCCCGCCCGAAAACTCTTATACCGTAATCAGTCCGATTCGCGGTTTGGCCATGAGCGCGAATAAATTCTACGGCAAAGGGAAAATTAATGTTGTAGGCGAAGAACGCACCCTAACTTTGGGACAATTTGCGATTGTCACCAAAAATGCCGAACTTAAGGCTTTGTTAGCCAAAAACGTTTTGATTCGCATCCAACAGCCGGTAATCGGAGATTACGCGGAATGCGACAATATAATCGGGGGCGGCGTAACGCTTGTTTTGAACGGCGAAGGTTATAATCCGACCGATTTTAACCGCCATCCGCGGACCATGGTGGGACGCAAAGCTGACGGGACTTTGGTTTTTGCCACCGTCGACGGAAGACAGGTAGCGAAAAACATGTACGGAATGTTGCAGGAAGAAATGGCGGCTTTAATGTTGCACTACGGCTGCGTGGAAGCATATAATTTAGATGGCGGTGGTTCCACGACTATGATTATCCGCGAAGGCAATAATTTCCGGGTCGTAAATTCTCCTTCCGAAGACAACGAACGCCGGGATTCCAACGCTTTGTTGATAGTCGTTCCGGAATTGACTCTCAATATCGCCGGGATAACCGACCATTCGCTCAACCTCTCCATGTTGACCCCGCAAAAAGAGGTTGTCATTGATAATGTTAAAGTTACCGTTAACAACCAAACTTTGCTGATGGAAGACAATGCGGTGGAATTTACCAATTTGGCTCCGAGTCAATCTTACGAGGTTACCTATACCTATGATTTGACCTATCAGGGATTGACCAGAACGATGACCGGGGAACCGTTTACGGTTAGGACCGGAAAAACCAAACCGACCGTTAATAAATTTACCTATGAATTGATTGACGGCGAATATATCATAAGTTGGGACTATTCCGATCCGGATGAAATCGTTACCCAGGCTTATATCAAAATCGGAACCGAGATTGAATTTGTCCGGGAAAAAACGGGCAGCATCGCAATACCGAAAAACAAAGTGGAAGGCAAAACCGTCAATCTCATTTTCAAAGGCGATTGGGACAGCGACCCAAGCGAACGTTTCGAATTTTCCTATATTGCCGAAGAAATCAAGCCGGTCAAAAAAGGCTGTCAATTGGGAGCTAGTTTTTACTATCTTCAAACCGTTTTGACCGTTACGGCTGTTTTGCTTATTTTTAAAAGAAGAAAATAGGAGGTTTTTCCTTGTACACTGATATCACTAAAGTTTCGCAAATGGCCAAACAACATAAAAAGACCGATCCTACGGTAATCGATACTACCAGCGGTGTGTTTATCGATGAAACTTTTGGCATCGGGTATTCCAAAACCTTTGATGCTTTGGCCAAAACTTTAACCCCCTTTTCCAAATACAACTACGGTGGTGTCAGTGGGGGAGCCAAGTTTCAAAACAATATCCTAAAGTGGCTGTTCGGGGATGAAGATATTACAATTCCTCTTTCCCCCTTTGCCACCATGGGAGCTACCGGTGCCCTCTCCAACACGCTGGACATTTTCGGGCGGCCCGGCAAAACTATTCTGACTACCGATCTGTACTGGCATAATTACGAATTGATGGCGCAAACGCATCACATGCAATTGGACACTTTTCCGTTAACCGTTGACGGCGCATTTAACCGGCAGGGCTTCAAGGAAAAAGCGGAACAAATCGCGGCTCGGGAGGAGCGTCTGCTTTTTATTCTCAATCAACCAGCACACAATCCGACCGGGTATTCCTTAAATCGAACCGAAATGGAAGACTTGTTGGGAATTCTCGGTGCAATCCATAAAGAAGTCATCCTGCTTAACGACATCGCTTATTTGGATTTGGCCAAAGAAAAAAGCCATTTTGACTTGCTTATGCATTGTCCGGAAAACGTCAAAGTCATTCTGGCTTATAGTTTTTCCAAAAGTTTGGGTCTTTACGGTCTGAGGCTGGGTGCGTCCGTTTTGCTTGGGGGTACAGAAGAGGAAAGAAAATACTTTAACGAACAAAACTATTTGTTGTCGCGCACCAAGTGGAACAGTCCGAACCAGGAAGCTGTCAACACTTTCAACCTGATTATGGATAATGAGCATTATTTAGAAAATGTAAGAAAAGAAATAGCTTCGGTCAAGGAAACCCTAAGACAAAGAAGCGATTATTTGCTTGCTTTCTTAAACGAATTTGCCATTCCGCATTCCCCGTACAGCGACGGTTTCTTCGTAACCATCAAAACTGACCATCCAGAAGCATTATTCGAACAATTCCTCAACCACCTGATTTATCCGATTGAGGTAAACAAAGGTATTCGGATTGCGATTGCGCCGCTTCCGATGCCGGTTCTGAAAGATCTTTGCGAACGGATGAAAACAATCGATTTTACCGTATAATCCGACAAATAATCCAAGGTATCTGGCAATTATTGGGTTAGATACCTTGGAAAAAGGTGATTGAAATACTTGCATTTTTGTTTGTGTTGTGCTATAATATCTAAGCATTAATGAGGAAGTTGTGGAAACGCGGGTGTGGCGAAACTGGCAGACGCGCTAGACTTAGGATCTAGTTCTTCGGAGTGCAGGTTCGATTCCTGTCACCCGCACCAATCTCATTAACACGGTCCCATGGTGTAGTGGTTAACATGCCAGTCTGTCACACTGGAGATCGCGAGTTCAAGTCTCGTTGGGACCGCCATTAAAGGAGACGCGCCCGTAGTTCAATTGGATAGAATACTTGACTACGGATCAAGGGGTTGGGGGTTCAAATCCTCTCGGGCGTGCCATTTTCTTTTTAAAAAAAATTGACAAGGCATGATATTAGTGATATAATATCAAAGCCCAAAAAAGAAACGTCGGGAAATAGCTCAGTTTGGTAGAGCGCTTGGTTTGGGACCAAGATGTCGCGGGTTCAAATCCTGTTTTCCCGACCATTAAAGCGGGTATAGTTCAATGGCAGAACATCAGCCTTCCAAGCTGAGTATGAGGGTTCGATTCCCTTTACCCGCTCCATTTTTTGTTAACGGGTTGATACGGCATGTACTTGTCAAGAAAAAGTAGACATGTATCAAACTTTAAATAGACCCTAGCTCATTTTTGAACTGAGCTGGGGTTTTATATTTTAAAGTATAAGATGGACGCTCATTGTTATAATAACTAACGTAGTCCTTAATTGCTTGATGTACATCACATGATTTTCCAAGATTAAAATCGAGAAACAATTCTTCTTTTATCCAACCATTTAGTGATTCATTAACTGGATTATCTGTAGGTGTTCCTGCTCGACTCATTGAATGTTTAATGTTATAATCTTTAATGAGCTCGTTGTAGCTTATAGAAGAGTATACGGAACCTTGATCGGTGTGCAAAACTGTTGGTTCAGTTAACTCTTCTTTTTTTATAATATTTAATACATCTTTTAGCCCATCGAAATATGGTAAAGTATCACCTCTACGATTAGATAATTTATAACTTAATATTTCTTTTGTAAATGCATCAAAATATAATGTTAATTCATAGAATTTTCCTTTTACATAAAATGATGTCATATCAGATATAACAACTTCGAGTGGACGTGATAAGTTTTTCCAAGAAGAATTAATTAAATTCTTATATTTTATTCTTTCTTCTCCCGGCTTTACATATTTATAGTGTTTTCCTGATGATATAATTCCAGCATATTTACAGCACAAATGAACATGATTGTCGCTCCATTTTATTTTATGATGTTTTTTTTTGCATAGGCATTTATCCATCGATAACCGTGAGAAGGATGTTTATGATGGATTTCATTAATAATTGCAATATCTTGTTCACGTTGAATCGTACGCTTTGATGGTTGTTTTTTCTCAATAACCATTTATAATATCCAGAACGATTTACATTCATTAGGTTACATAATGATTTAATTGAATGATTTTTGCTTAATTTTTCAATGATTTGAAATTCCTGCTGTTTATAGAAATGAATTCCTTTTTGGCACCAGCTCCTTTCGTAAGATAACCTTTTTTTAATCGTTCAATTTCAATGTTTAACTTAAGGTTTTCTTTTTCTAATTCTTCAATGGTTGTTTGAGGTTTAAAGGTGCCTTTTGGTCTACCTTTATTTGGACCACGATGCTTACCAATTTGTGATTTTAAACCTTCTACACCTAATTCTCTATAGGATCTTAACCAATATACAAGGGAAGTAGATGAGATATTGTACTTGGTAGCACATGCACGTATACTAATACCATTATTTATATGATCTTCAACAATTTGTAACTTTTCTTCCTCGGTAAATAAATAACTTGATCTTGTTTTTACCATATATTCCTCCTAATAGATAAAAGATAACAAAAAAAGCAGACTGTGTCAATCTATTAACACTGTCTACTTTTATTGTACCACTTCAGCAAGTATCAATTTTTTTTATTTTTTGCCTGTGGGGTAATTCTTGCGGGTGTTTTTAAAACATCAGAAAAATTCTCTCCCGTAAAAATAAAAAATTTTATCGTTTTCGAAATAGGGCGTGGTATAATAATGGTAAGAGTTGATTTTTTGCGATTAATCGAAAAAACTTTTCGACAAATTAATAAAGGAAATCGGTACTCCAGATAAAAAATAACCGGTGTCAGAAGGTCAGATTAATCAGTCTTGTTAAAAGGTTTGTTCCAACACATAGTTGATTCAGATGCCAAGTCAAATATTGATTTTATAAATTTGCGGTGTGCAGGAGTATTGATGACGAAGCTACACTCGATCGGGAATTTTCTTCCGCTCCTAACTAAAAAACGGTTTTTCTAAAGTTATAATTGCATGGATAAAAGAACCGTCATTTACCAAAGCAGGAATGAGAATAATCGAAATAGCCTGATGGCTCCCAGGGACCGAGTTTTTTTAAAATGAAAAACGGTAACCTTTGATTATTTTCAGCAAAAAAGAAAGGATTATATATATGAACAAAACCGACCTTCCGCAAACCATCGACGAATATATCGAACGTTTTCCGCCTTCGGTTCAGGAAAAGCTGCGACTTTTGCGAAAGACAATTAAGGAAGCGGCACCCGAAGCAAGCGAGAAAATAAGCTACCAAATGCCGACGTTTTATTTGTACGGCAATTTGGTGCATTTTTCCGCAACCCTTAACCACATCGGTTTTTATCCTACCCCGAGCGGGGTGGAAAAGTTTTCCGACAAACTGAAAGCTTACGATACTTCCAAAGGAACCATCCGTTTTCCATATGAAGCGGAACTGCCTTTGGATTTGATTAAAAAAATCGTTGAGTTTCGGGTAAAAGAAAATATTGAAAAAGCATTGAAGAAGCAAAAAAGGGAAAAATAAAGCAAGGTTCTTATAAGCAAAACCCGGTTATATTCCTTGCAAGTTTTTGGTATTTGTGGTATGATATTTTTGAAATTGAAAAGGAGGAAATAAAATGGAATTAAAAGGCTCAAGAACTGAGAAAAATCTCTTAACTGCATTTGCGGGCGAATCGCAAGCTCGCAATAAGTATACTTATTTTGCCAGCGTAGCGAAAAAAGAAGGATATGAACAGATTGCGGCTATTTTCCAGGAAACAGCCGACAACGAAAAAGAACACGCCAAATTATGGTTCAAAGAACTCGGATATCTTGGCACAACCGCCGAAAACCTAAAATCGGCTGCCGAAGGCGAACACTACGAATGGACCGAAATGTATGCGGAATTTGCCAAAGTAGCTCACGAAGAAGGGTTCACCAGAATCGCCAAATTATTTGAAGGTGTGCTTGAAGTCGAAAAGACCCACGAAGAAAGATATCTCAAATTATTGGAAAACGTCGAAACAGCGCAAGTATTTGCCAAAGCAGGCGTAACTGTTTGGGTTTGCCGGAACTGCGGCCACATCCATATCGGCACAACCGCTCCGAAAGCTTGCCCGGTTTGCGCTCATCCTCAAGCCTTCTTTGAAGTCCGCGCAACCAATTACTAATATAAAAAAAATAACCCTCGAAAGGAACCGAAAGTTCCCTCCGAGGGTTTTTTATTTCGAAGTTTTGAAAGAGGTAGTCGCGTGGTACATGTAACCGTCGCGGCCGTATACTTTGACGACCACTTCGTAATCGGTATTTTTGCTTAAATGGGTGAGCACGGTCGATGTAACCGGTCGGAAATCCGCATCCAGCGCATTGAAGACCGCGCGCAGTTCCCCGTTCAAATATACTTCATAAGCCCGTACAATGTAGCGGTAGCGGTCAGGCGGGGTGTCGACGGATAGTTTGGCAGAAGTTGCTGTGATTTCAGTAACTTGCGGATTTACATCGACGGCATCGCTTTCCAGGAAAAAGGTTTTGGCCAGAGTCGAACCGTCCTCGAAATACAGGGTCAGTGTATAAGAATAATCCAAATCCGGATCAATCCCGCTTACGGTGTAGGAAGTGTAACCTGGTGTCGGAAAGAAGATATATTCGCTTTCCACATTTCGGTAATTGGCCTGGACTTTCATGTATTTGACATTGCGATAAAATTTCGGGCTCCAACCGAAGGTTAAGGTAGCTTTTTCCGGATCGTAGGTATCGGTGATGGAGTCAAGCAGTTCTTGCTTGGTGGCTCCTTCCTTCGGTGATTTCCGCTTATTGTTGATGGTGTAAGTGTTATAGACTTTTCCGTTGGCATCGATATAACGGATGGTTATTTTTTCGTCGGTTATATCGATGATATAACCTCGGGCATAGGTTTTAGGGTCGGCGTCTGCGGGTTTACCTTTGATTCCGCTATAGGTACCGTTTAAGTAGTTGACGCCAAGAAGCGGATTGGAAGAAGGTGCTCCTCCCCATTGATTGGCCTGATAGCGGTGGGAATGATAGTGTCCCGACAAGACCAAATCCACGCCCATTTTTTCCATGGCGCGGACTAAGCCTTTTTCGTGGTCGGTATTGTCGAGATTGAAAGGCGGATGAGTTCCCACGATTACATATTTGGTCGGGTTGTTATAGATTATTCTTTCGAGCCATTCCAGCTGAGCCTGGTGGTTGTATTTAAATTGGGTATCGATTTGGATGAACAAAGTGTCGTTGTGAACAAAGTAATAGCTTACGCCCTTAAAACCGTCGACACCGTTACGCGGATTATTAAAATGCGCCGCATAAATCTTATTCCCGATTCTCTCCGCATCATAATATTCATGATTTCCCGGAACCCCCGTGTAAGGCATGTATTTCAGGCTTTCGGCTTTTTGGAAAAACTTGTCCCAATCACGCGAATCACCACCGCGGTCGACCCAGTCGCCGGTCGTAAAATAGAAATCGAGGTTTGGTTGGATTTCCAAAGCTTTTTGGATTAAGTCTTCATTGACTTCGGCACCATCGAAACCGTGGTAATAGTGATTGTCGGACATAAACAGAAAAGAGGTGGTATCCCCATTGCCGCTCGTGGTAAAATAATAAGGGTCGGAATAGGTATCGTTGCCTTTGTTTACCCGATACATGTATTTCGTGTTCGGCGTCAAATTATTGATTGTCACCCGGCAGACATTGCGTTTTTCAAAAATCTCGCCATCGACGAGTTCCGTTTCTTCAAAAGGATAACATTTTCCGGTGACTTTGGTAACGGAAGAAAATTCCGAATCTTCTGCTTTGGTGTATTCGACGCTGGTACGCGCGTTTTTCGTCATGTAATTGATATTAATCATCGTCGAGGTATCTTGGGCAGGAGATGTTACAATGTATTTAACATCGAATTCGTCCAAATCAAGGAGCGGTTCATCCGTTTCCAATTGGTCTTTATCCAAGTCTACGACATCGTTAAGGTAGTCGATATCGACCGGCTGCTTGGTTTCGACCGGTGTCGGGGGAATGAACTTATCCTCGTTTTTGGTACAGGAAACAAGCGATAAAGTTGTCCCGATTAAGAGAAACAATAATAACAGCAAGCGAAAAATCTTCTTGTTTGGAATCGTTTTTGTCCTATGCATTTAAACCTCCTGTTGTTTACTTATTAACAATTATACACCTTTTCTTGCAAAAACGCTTTCAAAATCATAAAAGACTTGCGAAAACAAAGATTTTAGAGTATAATATTAAAGCGAAACAGTGGGGTGAAACCATGGTCTTATGTCTGGATATCGGCAATACCAATATTTCCATCGGAATCGAGATTAATAAACAAATCGTTTCGCAATACCGTCTTGCCACCAACACGAGTCTGACAGAAGACGAGTATGTCGTTAAGTTTAAAGACATCATCAGCCATAGTCCATATGCGAATACTCCGATTGATGGAGTCATCATTGCTTCGGTTGTTCCGGCCATGGATTCTATCATGGAAAAAACATTTATCAAGTATTACGACTTAAAACCGATGTTTGTCGTTCCGGGCATCAAAAGCGGTATCCGAATCAAAATCGAACATCCCAAACAATTGGGAGCCGATTTATTAATCGGTGCCGTCGGTGCTTTTAACAAATACCGCGGCAATTTGATAATTGTTGATATGGGAACGGCCACCAAGTTTTCGGTTGTTACCGAAAAAGGCGACTTTTTGGGCGGGGTTATTGCGCCGGGAGTCATGAGTTCGCTTGCGGGTTTAGTATCATCCACTGCAAAATTGCAACACGCTCCGCTTCAGCGTCCCGAAAATGTAATCGGCCGCGACACGGTATCTTGCATTCAAAGCGGGGCAATCTTCGGAACTGCCGCCATGATTGACGGTTTGATTGCCAAACTCAAAAAAGAAATCGGAGAAGCAACGGTTATTTTGACCGGTGGCTTGGGTGAAGTTTATGACTCGGTAATCGAGACACCGCACTACTTCGAACCGAATATTCTTTTAGAAGGCCTAGTAATCGTTTATTACAAGAATAAAGGCTAAAAACATCATCATATACTTTTATGGTGATGAAATGAAAAACAAAAACGAACCTTTGTTGTTTATTGAAACGGTACAGACAGAAATCAAACCGCCCGAACAACAGCTGGTTTTCGACAGTCGAATCCAAAAAACCAAAAAGGACGATTTCCAAATAAAAGAAACGCTTTCTCAAACAATAAACAATAATCCGAAAACCGAAAAACATTTCAAAAGAATCAATAAAACTTAAGGCGATTTTTTTCGCTTCATACGGAGGAATACCCAAGTGGCTGAAGGGGCTGGTCTCGAAAACCGGTAGGTCTTAATAGGACGCAGGGGTTCAAATCCCCTTTCCTCCGCCATAAGTAAACTAATGCTTTGATACAATGGTAAATGCCTTAAATCAAGGCTTTTTTTATTATTTTGATGTTATTAAGGGTAATATTAGGCTATTTTTTATCATTATTAAGCTTAATGTTTAAAAGGACAGCTGAATTGAAGCGCTTTTTTTGATGGTTCACTTCTGTTTATTTTCACTTTTTAATTTTTCTTTGTTAGGGGGTGCAACATATTAAAGGGGGGGGTGCACTTTTTAATTATTCATTAGTGAATTAATACTAATAAAGAAGCTTAATAAATTATGTAAACTCTTGCGATAACTGGATATAATTAGTATAATGCTAATGTAATCAGAATTGTATATTTCTAAGAAGGTAAATATTATACAGCCTGATGAAGAATCGCTTTATGGTAAAAATATAAACTCTTCTAGGAATAGGGGAGTTTTTTTAGTTTTTAGGTCATTCCCACCTAATTTTATCCATAATATGTAAAAATATGGAAGTATATCCAAGAAAAATATATACTTTTTTTGTTATACTGTAAAGATAAGAATAAAAGATCCTAGAAAAAACGAGGAGGTTTGTTATGTCAAAAAAACTGATAGTATTAGCGGTTCTTGCGATAATTCTATTCGGAGTTGGGGCGCTAGCGGCTTGTACGCCAGAGGAGGATGAAATTGTGGCAAAAGGTACTCTTTACAGTTTTCAAGAGGCTTATGACGAAGGACTTTTGACAGTTGAGAATTTCAGAGTATTGTAGATTACCACAATAATGGGATTTCATACTCTGAGGAATTAGATGATTTTGTTTCTGAATCTGTTAAAAAAGCATGGGCCGAATTATTACGAACAGTCGAAACAAACCCAAGACCCGAGGTTATTGCAGAGGAAATTGTAATAATTAATTATTATGGAACTTATAACAATTGCATTGTTGTTATTTTAGGTTATGGTATACATGTTGATGTATCCATTCCCGTGACGGATACAGTGGCCGGAGTTACTTTTTAATTAT
>Ga0116189_1000072_pt1 | contig 102505 bp, 102 predicted proteins | sample AD_JPNTR3_MetaG_FD_89895 | JGI IMG/M metagenome (GOLD analysis project Ga0116189, IMG submission 89895) | Active sludge microbial communities of municipal wastewater-treating anaerobic digesters from Japan - AD_JPNTR3_MetaG | ecosystem: Engineered > Bioreactor > Anaerobic > Digestate | place... | reverse complement strand
TGGTCGGGTAGCCTTTATTTTGAGCAAACCCATAATCAGGAAATTCACGATCCAAATTTATCATGAAATCGTCACGAGTCACTTTAGCAAGGATGCTTGCACAGGATATGGCAAAGCATAAATCGTCGCCTTTGATGATGCTTTCGCTGGGAATATCCAAGTTTAATTTAACCGCATCAATCAGCACAAAATCCGGTTTAACCGAAAGGGATTGGATAGCTTTTTCCATGGCCAGCTTGCTGGCATTCAGGATATTGATTTCGTCAATCTTTTTTTCGCTGACAAAGACCGTGGCATAGGCAATAGCTTTGGCTTCAATCTGTTCCTTTAAGATTCGACGTTTTTTGTCGGAAAGTTTTTTGGAGTCCATGACCCCTTCGATATGGCAGCCTTTCGGTATGATGACGGCCGAAGCAACGACCGGCCCCGCAATACAGCCTCTGCCTACTTCGTCCACCCCCGCAATCAGTTCATACCCCTGGTCGTAGAGTTTTTGTTCGATTTCGTGGTTATCCATTGTCCCTCACCCGGTCAAACGTCAAACGTCCCAAACGGCCGTTTCGCAAATCGTTTAACAGACGCATTGCGGAATCGTATTCGTCGTTTGCACCCAATAGTTTCGTTAATTGTTCCAAAAAGGCCGCAGGTTCTAAGGAAGCATCGATTTTGTAGCGCGCCAAACTTTCCGGATAATATTGTTGCAGGAAAGCAATGGCATAAAGAGCAAGATCCGTTACCGGCTGCGTGCTGTCTTTGATGGCACCGGTAATCGCCAAATGAATGCCGGTTTTTTGGTCTTCAAACTTCGGCCACAAAACACCCGGCGTATCAAGCAGTTCCATTTCTTCGTTGATTCTGATCCAACTCTGTGTTTTGGTAATGCCCGGTTTATCGCCAACATTGGCGACCTTTTTGCGGACCAAAGCATTAATCAAAGTGGATTTACCGACATTGGGGATTCCCACAATCATCGTTTTTATCGGACGCGCTTTAATACCTTTCAAAGCATCTTTGGCACGTTTTTCTTTCATCAGTTCGGCAGCTTTCGCGATTATCTTTTTGGCATCAATTTGCGACCTCGCATCAATCGCCAATACGGTTTTTCCTTCGGAAGCCAAAACATTCAGCCACTTGGCTGTTTCGCTTTCGTCGGCTTTATCGATCTTGGTAAGGACAAAGAGCAAACGCTTATTGGCAAAAGATTCCAAAAACAACGGGTTTTGCGAGGAAAGCGGTACTCTGGCATCGAGCAAAATGATAACCAAATCAATCAGCTTGGCCATTTCTTTCATTTCCCGCAAGGCCTTGGCCATATGGCCGGGATACCATTGGATATTGGTTGTCATATTCTTACTCCAATCGTTCAAACCAGAGGACTTTTCGGCGGTATTTGGCAACCCCGATGATATCCTCCTCGTGGATTAAACCGATAACGCGGCTGTCTTCGCTGACAACCCGGTTATCGCCCAAAGCAAAATAGAAACCTTCGGGAATGACCAAACTGCTTCCCGATCCGGGACAATACATCTTTTCCCCGTCTTCTTTGTAAAAACACTTTTCTTCCCATTCGAACGGTTCTTCGCCCCTCGGGGTCTGATAAGTAACCGTTCGGCTGTCTTTTTCCTTAAAGAACGATTCTTCCACCAACTGATTGTTAATGTAGAGATCGGTAAACCCGGTTGAAGGGTTATAGCGGTAATCGACCCGTTCGCCCGGCAGACCGATAATCCGTTTGACGAAATACTTTTCGGCCGACCAGTAGTAATGTTCCGGTTCGATATGGATAATGATGATGTCAAAGCGTTCAAACTTCCTTTTATAAAGCACGACAAGTTCGTCGTCCTGAACCAAAGTCGGTTCCATGGAAGTGCCGTTGACCGTACTTATGGTAAAAAGAAAAGTTAAACAGAAAGTGGAAATCACGACACAGATCGGCAAAATCATAATCCAATCCAAAATATTGATGGCAAGCGTCGTGGATTTGGTTTTTACCTCAAACGGAAATTTCTCGGGTTTGATCAGGTGAAACAGGTAATAGACGATGATGATTAAAGCAGCGATGCTCATGATATGGGAAAAAAGCATGATGGCATTAAAGTAAACCGAAGCGTTACGGATTCCTTCCGTCGTCAAAGTCAGATAGTTGTCCTGCAAGATCGTAAAGATATAAATCAGCGAGCACAGGATAAATCCGATTAATCTCAGAAGCAACGCCATCGGAGTATAATACTTTATTTTTTTGCCCGGTTCTTGGCTTTCTTTTTCGCAATTTGCTTCTTCTAAAACCGCTGTTTCGCTTGAAGCAACCGAATTGTTTTCTTCCTCCGGCTGAATGTTTTCCGCTTGGTCAGCCGGTTTTTCGTTTTCGGAATTGTTGTTTACATCGTTGGGAGTAAATTCGTCCATTTCATCACTTCCTGTTTAGAATCGCCTCGAGCTCGGTTTCGCTGACGAGAACTTCGCGCTGTTTTCCCTTGACCGTGGAACTGACGATTCCCAGATTTTCCATTGCCAAAAGCATCCGATCGGCCCGGTTAAAACTGATTTTGAAGGCTTGCGTTATTTTATTGTTTGATCCGGTGTTGTTTCTGACCACAAAGTAAGCAACATCGTTAAAGAGCGGATCGAGTGTGGCATCGTTATCTTCGCTGATTTCTGTTTTTTCTTCCAATTCGGATAAATCGATTAGGTATTGCGGGCCGTAGTTATCCCTTAAATAAGAAGTAACCCGGCTGATTTCGCCGTCGTCGACATAGGCTCCCTGAAGACGGTATTCGCCGGTCGGTTCGGAATACAGCATATCCCCGTTACCGAGCAAAGTTTCCGCTCCGCCGTGGTCGAGAATCGTCCGCGAATCGACATTGGAAGCAACCCGGAAGGCGGCCCGTACCAAAATGTTGTTTTTGATGCTGCCGCGGATAATGTCGGTCGAAGGACGTTGCGTTGCCACAATCACGTGGATTCCCGCGGCTCGGGCTTTTTGGGTCAGGCGCTGGATATGGCTTTCCACTTCGTTGGCGGCGACCATCATGAGATCCGACAACTCATCGATGATGATGACGATATAAGGCATTTTTTTGCCGCCTTCTTCATCGACTTTTTTATTATAAGCCACAATATTTTTAAGGTGCATATTGTTGAAAAGCACAAAACGTCTTTCCATTTCTTCCACGGCCCACTTGAGGGCTTGACTCGCAAGTTTGCTGTCGGTGATGACCGGCATGGCAAGGTGTGGAATATCGTCGTAACTGGACAGTTCGACCATTTTCGGATCGATTAGAATCAACCTTAAATCTTCCGGAGAATTTTTGTAAAGAAGCGAAATAATCATCGAGTTGATGCAGACGCTTTTGCCGGAGTTGGTCGCCCCCGCAATCAATCCGTGCGGCATTTTGGCAATATCCGCATAAATGAACTCGCCGGAAATATCGATTCCAAGAGCCACCTGGAGTTTTCTAGGGTCATTGAGAAACAAAGGATTGTCGATTAAGTTGCCGAGCAAAACATTTTTCCGTTCGGCATTCGGAACTTCGATCCCCGCATAACTCGTTCCCGGAATCGGGTCTTGAATCCGCACGTTGCGTACTTCGAGATAGCGGAGCAAATCTTTTTCCAAAGCCGTAATGTTCTTAACCGTCGTGCCTTTTTTGATGTTGATTAAAAACTGTGTTACCGAAGGCCCCTGGATATAGCCTGCTACTTCCCCCCCGAAATCAAAATCGTTGAATACCTGGTTCAGTAACACCGAACACCGTTCGGCCCATTCGCTTTTTCCGCCCTTGGCAATCGGTTCTTTTTTCAGGAACGATAAAGGCGGAGCTTTGTAAACCGTTTTGGGTTTGACGATTGGCCTTGGCTTCGGTTTTTCTTTGTGTTCGATTCTTTTTACCGGTTCTTCCGGCTTGATTTCTTCTTCCGGAATAACGATTTCCTCCTCCTGTTCCATACCTTCGACTTCTTCTTCAATGCGATGATCATAATATTGGAAGCGGTCTTTTTTTGAGGAGGCTTTTACTTCGTCGTCGAACACAATGGTTTCTTCGTACGAAGGTTTTGGCGCAACCGGTTCTTCGGAGATTTGCGGAATAATGCCTTTTTTAAGGATTTGCTTGTATTGTTCGGTGTTTAACACATAACTGGCATTTTGCCTCCTGATTTCTTCGGGCGTCAATTTCCGCTGTTTCCGATAACCTTCGTACTGCTTCCCCGCATTCCCGTACGATACGGCCGGCGGTGTGCCGACGGTATTTTTTTGCCGCCCCAAAAAAGGCGAGATAAATTCGTTTGGTTTGGTATCCGGTTTGCTCGGAGGACTCTGGACTTGCGCCGTTTCTTTCTTTTCTTCCTGTTTAGGCTCGGTAATGGAAGCAATATAAAAATCCCGTCGTCGTTCTTTCATTTGATTATTCTCCTCCTTCTTGTTCGATTTCGTTAATAATATTTTCGATTTCGGCCGTACGAAGCGCTTTTTCCTGATCGAAAATCCGCTTACTGTACGTTTTATTGGTTTCATCGGCCACGATATCGATGATTAACATGGCGGATTTGCTGATAATGATATTGACAGTGCCACCGATTACCCATTTTTTAATCCAGTACACCGGATTGGCGTAGTTAAATACGCTGAAAGCTAACTGAGATATTTTATTCAGTTTGAGGCGTTTGGCGGCCTGAACGGCTTTTTTCTCGTCGATTTTTTTCTTGGTTTCAATCAGCCGAAAAATTTGGCTGACGGTTGCTCCTTTAAAACGGGTAATAATTTTGCTGCTGGAAAAAAGCTGATTGATTCGCATGGACAAATATTGCATCAGATGCAAGGTTTCTTCAATCGACAGCTCGTAAATCGGATATTTGGAATTGGGGTAATAATGCCCGGCAATAATATTGATGGTATCGTAAACGGCATTGCCCAAAAGCACCGCTTTTTCCTTGACGCTCATGCCGACGGAATCTTCTTTGTAGCGGGCTTTTATTTCATCGACCAGTTTATTCAATTCCTCGTCGTCGGGATCGATTACGGGGTTGTTTTTGGCTTCCTGTTTGACGGAATACATGACAATTAAACTGTATACGCCCATGCAAAGCACAAAACCCATGACAATCCCGGTTAAGATAAAAACAAAGTTCTGCCAGGTAAAATAACTCCACACTTTGGCAAAAAACTCCGTTAAAGCTTTGTCGAGATTGTTGTACCACGCGAAAAACATTTCATTAACACCTCATTTAATATTTTACTATAAAACGGCCTTTTTTGCAAACGTATTTCAAGTTTTTTTCGTTTTTGGAAAAACCCCTTTTTCCTAAACATTTACCCCCACAATCCGTGAAAAAATTGGCGGATTATTTGCCAAAAAAGGTTTAGTTGTGATATAATGCCATGAAAGGAAAATCGCCATGGAAAAATACTTAATTACGATTGACTTAGACGGAACTTTAATGTACGATTTATCGAGTTATGACGAAGAAACTTTTGCTTATCTCAGACACCTGAAGAGTTTGGGACATAAAATTGTTATTGCCACAGGCAGGCCGCTGCGCTCCAGCTATTTTGTCTATCAGCTTTTGGGTCTCGATACCCCGATTATCAATTACAACGGTGCATACATCACAAACCCCGCCGACCCCGCTTACCCGGTTACGGATATCCGGATTCCCCGTCAGGAACTGTTCAATATTATCGAAGTGTTGCAGGACGGCTTAATCAACATTTTCTGCGAAATCCATGACGACATTTTTGTCCACGACTATAACCCGCAAATCCACGATTTTATCCACTTGGACGGGGGAAGAATGTTTGCGGGTGAATTGTCCAAAATCCTGACCGCCGATCCTCACGGTGCGCTTATTTTCGTCAAAGATTCCCATCTCAACCTGTTATACGAATATGTCGAACATAACCGGGGAAACAATATCGAAGCCCGCCATTGGAAAGTCAGCGGTTACGATATCGTGGAAATCTATCACCCGCAAGTCGATAAAAAAGAAGGGATGTTGCAGGCAGCCCGATTCTACAATATCAAACCCGAAAACATCATCGCCATCGGCGACGGCAACAACGATATCGGCATGGTTAAAGCTGCTTATCACGGCGTGGCCATGGGCAATGCCAGTCCGTTGGTGAAACAAGTAGCCAAGCATCTGACCGGACCAATCGAATCCCAAGGGGTTCTAAAGTTTCTGAAAAAATTCTTCGGTTCGATCGATCAAAAATAAATCATTATCCACAAAAGCAAAAAGAAGAATAATCTTTTTGCTTTTTTTGTTAAAAAAACCCTTCATGATATCAAACATGAAGGGTCAAAACCGGGGTAAAAAATTATTAGCTTTCCCGAACTTTGAAGAAGTTGGAAACTCTTTTATAAACCATCGAAGCGATAAAAGAAACTACTCCGGAAAGCATCGCATTAAAAGGTACAATGGCAATCAAAAGGTATTTGGTCATATAATTGCTTTCGGTAATGCCGGGGATTGTTTTAAGCATGCCGAGAATGGCATCAAAACCCAAAAGATCGATATAGAAAGGCAAAATAAACCACCAATTGGCAAGCGTTGCGACAACTACCCAGGCGATTGCGCCGAAAAGCAGGGCATATTGGCCGCCCTTTTTTGTATGCCATTTCCGGTAAATCAAGGAAGATGTCAACACCGTGGCAATGCCGATTACCAAATCGGCCATTTCGCCCACCCCGATGGTATGGGTCAGCGGCAATTTCAAAAGGGTGCGAATCACTACCATGATGACCCCTTCAATCGGGCCCAAAACAAACCCTCCGATGATTACCGGCAAATTGGACAACTGAAACTCCAAGAAATCCGGAAAAATCGGAATGATGACGGCAGCCGGAAACTTAAGCAAATAAAAAATAAAAGATAAGCTGGTCAAAATGCTGATTTCGGCAATTTTTAAGATTCGTTGTTTTTTCATAAAAACCTCCCAGAAAAAGAAAATGCACCTCTTCAAGGCGCACGGAAAATTGCCAAAGATAGCCTGTTGCCCCAAAAAGGCAAATAGCCAAAAAGCAACTATCTTCTCCCATCTAGACTTTAACTATCGGTTTTGGAATCGCACCAAATCATGCTTGCCAAAAAGGCACGCTCGCGGACTGTACCGCCGGTCGGGATTTTCACCCTGCCCTGAAGATTGTTTTGTTTCTATTTAATTCTTACATTAATATTGTACTCCATTTGCGATATTTTTGCAAGGAAAATTACCTATTTGTTTTTGTTGCCCGATTGCTTGTAAACATCCTGTTCTTTGGCAATTTCGTATTTCAAACTTTCTTCCAATTCCTTTTCCTTGGTGAAACCTCTTTCCAGGTTTCGCAATCCTTCATGAACTTTCTTCTTGCCTTTCAAAAAAATCACCCATTACATTTTATGGATGACTTTCGGTAATATGTTTATTTATTCAAAATAATAATCTTCGCTTTCGAGGTTTCCTTCCGATTCTTCCATCAGGGCTTTTATCTCCTGAAGGGTATATCCTTTGGCAAGCAGTTTTTGGATTATCTTTTGTTGGCTGTGTTCTTTTTGGGATATTTTTTGAAAATCCACTTTCAGGCGGTCTTGATGCAAGCTCTGCCACTTGACTTGGGCAAAACATTTGAGAACGAGATCCCCTTTAAAACCGTCCCGCAGACATTTTTGCAAAATCATTTCTTTTTGGCGCTTTACGGGATAAGTCTCGAGGCGCGGTTTTTCTTTTTCGATGATTTGCATAATCAATTCTTTTTGGACGTTTTCGGAAATACCTTCAATCACCTGGCTGATGATTTTCGAATCAACCCCTTTTTCCTGCAAACGGTATTTCAAATACAAAGGACCTTTCAGATTGCGCAGATAGTTGTCGACATAATTCATCGCATATTGCCTATCATCGATAAAATTGGCTTTTTTCAGCCTTTTTACGATAATTTCGATGGATTCGGCTGTCATATTGTGGGTGCGCAAATATTCGCGGATTTCGTGTTCGGTCCGAGCCTGATAGTTGATAAACGAGAGGGCCTTTTTGTAACCGACGATTTCGCCCGCTTCTTTTTCGATTTTGCGCCAGGTGGCAGAATCATACTCCTTATCTTTCAATATCCGATAAGAAACCAGCTGCTCTTCGTCAAGGAGGATTGCAGAAACTTTTCCCGCATCATCGCTACCTTCTTTTTCGGAATAATGGACCAAATAATCGCGTCCTTTCTTGACGATGCGCTCAATCCTAATCGCTGCTTTCGGACTCATAGGTGAAACCCTCCCCTCTTACTTCCGCGGCTTTATTGACATAGATAAAGGCACGGTCGTCGATTTCCTGAACCAAAGAACGAAGCTGATAATATTCTCTGGTGGTCAGGACGCAAATCAGCATAATCTTGTCATGGCCGCTGTAGCCACCCCGGGCATATACTTCGGTAACACCGCGGCCCAAGACTTCGAAAATCCGCTTTTTGATTTCTTCGGGTTTGCTGGTGATGATGTGAGCGGAACGGACATTGAAACCGCCGAAAATGATATTGTCAATAAAGTATCCGGAAATAAACATGAAAACGAGTCCATATAAGGCCGTTGCCAAACTCTGGAATTCGATGGCACCGTAAAGAATTACGATTCCGTCGATAATGATAATGCTTAAGGAGAGCGGAATCTTAAGATATTTAAGGAGAGCAAACTGAATGATATCGACTCCGCCAGTGGAAGCGCCGTATTTCATGGCAAGTCCCAGTCCGACACCCATCAACACCGCGGAAATCGTAATAATCAGGAAATAATCGTTTTCTTTGGACAAAGAAACCATTTCCGGCAAATGACGCATCGCAAGTTCGACAAGCCAGGCATAAACCGGAAACATGACAGAACCGTAAATGGTTTTCAGGAAAAAAGACTTTCCCAAAAGAATCAGCGACAGCATCAACAACAAAATATTGATAATCAAAACGATTAACGGCGTGGACACCTCAAACCAAAGGATGTGTTTGATGATAATACCGAGACCGCTGACGCCGCCGATAACCACATTGTATTTGTCAAGAAATAAAGCAAAAGAGAGTGCGGCCAAAAACACCCCCAAATTAATCATTAAAAATTCTTTTATTGATTGTTTATTGACGATGTTCTTAACCATAGCAACTCTCCTTGTCAATTATGATTTCTTTCCTTTTGACATCTTTTGAAGATAGGCATCAATGAAAATATCAAGGTCCCCATCCAATACATTGGTCGGATTCGTCGATTCGACATCGGTCCGATGATCTTTGACCAAAGAATACGGATGCAGGATATAACTGCGGATTTGGCTCCCGAAACTGTTTTCTTCGATGGCGCCGCTGATGGCTTTCAGTTTTTGGGCCTGTTGTTCTAGGTTTAACTGATAAAGTTTGGATTTCAGGATTTTCATGGCCCGTTCGCGGTTTTGAATTTGGCTCCGTTCGTTTTGGCAGGTAACCACTATGCCGGTCGGCAGGTGGGTAATGCGAACCGCCGAATCGGTCGTATTGACATGTTGGCCGCCCGCCCCGCTGGAACGGTAAGTATCGATTTTCAGTTCTTCGCTGTTGATGACAAAGTCAAAGCGTTCGTCGATTTCCGGAGTTACATGCACCGCCGCAAACGACGTATGTCTTCGGGCGTTGCTGTCGAAGGGCGAAATGCGTACCAAACGGTGAACGCCGTTTTCGCTTTTCAGTAACCCGAAAGCGTATTTGCCTTTGACTAGGAACGTTGCGCCTTTGATTCCGGCTTCCGAACCTTCCAAATAGTCAATCAGTTCAAACGACAACTTTCTTCTTTCGACAAATCTTTGATACATCCTTAGAAGCATCAAAGCCCAATCCTGGGATTCGGTTCCGCCCGCTCCGGGATGAATATCCACGATGGCGGGAAGATTGTCGTATTCGTCGCTCAACAAAAGTTCCGTCTCAAAATGGGCCAGTTTTTCCTTGGTATCCGCAATCAGTTTTTCGGCTTCCTGGAATAGTTCCGTATCTTCGAGTTCCAAAATCAGGTATAATTCTTCGTATGACTGATTGATTTCCCGGAAGGATTCCACCGTGTCTTTCAGATTATTGCATTCCTGAATGATACCGGAAGCTTTGGCGGCATCGTCCCAAAAACCGGGTTCCGCCATTTTCGCTTCGAGAAGCGCGATTCTTTCGATTTTTTGGTCTAATTCGATAACATCTTCTAGGATATCCAAACGGTTTTTAAAATATTGGACTTCGCGTGAAATTTCCCACTTTTCCATCGGATTTTCCTTTCGTTATTCGTTTCGGCCGCAACAATACTTATATTTCCTACCGCTGCCGCACGGACACGGGTCGTTTCGGCCGATTTTTTTGCCGACGACAACCGGTTTTTTCTTGACCGGTTCTTCTCCCGCATTGGTTCCGGTAGGCTTGGCCACTTCTTCACGTTCGAGGTTGTCGCGGATTTGGGCCCGGCTGACAAAGGTAACGACTTCTTCTTCGATATTGTTGACCATGGTCTCAAACATTTCAAACCCGATTTCCTGATATTCCCTGAGCGGATTGATTTGGGCATAGGATTTTAAGCCGATGCTTTGGCGCAGTTCGCTCATTTGGTCGATGTGATCCATCCAATAGCGGTCGACAACCCTGAGCATGATAACTTTTAAGAATTCGCGGTATAATTCCAGGGGAATGCTGTTTTTCTTATCTTCCAAATTGGCTTTCAGTTTGTCAATCAGCATTTCCTTGACTTCCGGAACGGTCTTGTTTTCAAAATCGCTTTCGGACCATTCGTTGTGGTTGAAGAAACGCCATGCCACATTGGTCATGAAGTTTTTGAGGTCAAGGGTTGCTTTTTTACCTGCAGATGTTACGTAACGTTCCACATTGCGTTCGATAACCGAATCCATCATCTTAAGAACGGTCGGTTCCATATCGTCCAGGAACAAGATATCGTTTCTTTGTTGATAAATGATTTCTCTTTGTTTACGCAAAACTTCGTCGTATTCGACGACGCTCTTCCGGCGGTCGTAGTTGGATCCTTCGACTTTGCGCTGGGCGCTTTCGACGAAACGGCTGAACATTTTCAGGTCAAGCGGGGTTTCGTTGCCCTCCTGGTCGGGTTTGGCAATCATATTGAGCAGGGACTTAAACCTGTCCCCCGCAAATCTTTTCATCAGATCGTCTTCGGCAGACAGATAAAAACGGCTGTAACCGGGGTCGCCCTGACGACCGCTCCGTCCGCGCAGCTGATTGTCGATTCGGCGGGCTTCATGGCGTTCGGTACCGATAACGGCCAAACCGCCGAGTTCCTTGACGCCTTCGCCCAGTTTAATGTCGGTACCGCGACCGGCCATATTGGTGGCGATGGTAACGGCGCCTTTTTGACCGGCACGGGCAATGATATCGGCTTCTTTTTCATGGTGTTTGGCATTCAAGACGCTATGCGGGATGCCCCGACGTTTGAGCATTTCCGAAATCAATTCGCTGGTTTCGATCGAAATCGTACCGACGAGCACCGGCTGGCCTTTCTTGTGGCGTTCTTCGATGTCCTTGACGATGGCCTTGTACTTGGCGTTCATGGTCGCAAACATTAGGTCGTTATCGTCGATCCGGATTACCGGTTTATTGGTCGGAATTTCGACAACCAGCATGTTGTAGATATTCCGGAATTCTTCTTCTTCGGTTTTAGCGGTACCGGTCATACCGGCCAGTTTTTTGTACATTCTGAAGTAATTTTGGAACGTAATGGTCGCAAGGGTCCGGGTTTCTTTTTTGATTTCGACCCGTTCCTTGGCTTCCAAGGCCTGATGCAAACCTTCGCTGTATTGACGTCCGTGCATCAAACGGCCGGTAAATGGGTCAACAATGATGACTTTACCGTCCTGAACGACGTAATCGATATCGCGGGTCATGATGTAATTGGCTCTTAAGGCATTGTTGACATGGTGAACCAAGCGCACATAGCGGATATCGTAGAAATTGTCAACCCCGAAGAACCGTTCGGCTTTGGCGATACCGGATTCGGTCAAGGCGATATGTTTGGCTTTAATATCGATTTCGTAGTCATCTTCCTGTAAACCTCTGACAAAGGTTTGGGCTTGGACATACAGGTTCGGCCCTTTCTTTTCGCCCCCGGAAATAATCAAAGGGGTTCTCGCTTCGTCGATTAAAATCGAGTCGACTTCGTCGACGATGGCAAAATTGAGCGGTCTTTGAACGATATTTTCTTTGTAAAGCACCATATGGTCTCTTAAATAATCGAACCCGAGTTCGTTGTTGGTCGAATAAGTAATATCGCAGTTATATGCAGCCCGTTTTTCTTCGGGCGTGAGTTCCCGTAAATTCAAGCCGACGGTCAGACCCAAAAAGTTATGAATCGCACCCATATCCCGGGCATCGCGGCTTGCCAAGTATTCGTTGACGGTAACGATGTGCACGCCTTGGCCCGGCAAAGCATTGAGATAAGCGGTCATGACGGAAGTCAAGGTTTTGCCTTCACCGGTTTTCATTTCGGCGATATTGCCGAAGTGCATTGCGGCGGCGCCGATGATTTGCACTTTGTAAGGAGTCAGGCCGGAAACTCTGGTACAAGCTTCCCGGGCTGTGGCAAAGGCATCCACCATGATATCATCGAGGCTTGCCCCTTTGGCCAACTGTTCTTTAAAGTAAGGGGTCATCGCTTTTAATTCTTCGTCGGTTTTTTTGCGGTATTCTTCAGCTTTTTTGTCGACTTCTTCGGCGATTTTGACGCAGCGTTTGTATTCTTTGTAGCTGGCGTCGAACCATTTCTTAAACATTTTGATACATCCTTTCTGGATCTAAAAAACATTGCTGTTTTTAATCTTTAATTATTATTATATATATGATACCATTTTATCGCTTTTTTGTAAAGTATTTAATTTAGGTTATCGCGATAAAAGAAAGGAGCACAGGCGGCTCCCAATTAATAACTATTTAACTTCGATGGTGGCATAATTGCCATCATGGCGTTGATAAATCAAAGTTACTTTGTGATTTTCTTCGTTTAGGAATAAAAAGAAATCATGGCCCAATAATTCCATCTGCAAAATAGCTTCGTCCACGCTCATTTTGGTCAGTTCGATTTCTTTGTTTCTGACGAGCGCTTTTAAGTCCGGTTTCGGGTCTTCCTGAGAATTGAATTGTTCGCTGAAGTAATTGCCGATACCTTCGCGTTTCTTGACAATAGAATTGATACGGCTTTTGTATTTTTTGAGTTGTCGTTCAAGTTTGTCAACGACAAGATCGATTGCGGCATACATCGTGTCTGCTTCACTTTCTGCCCGCAAAATCAAATGTTTGGTCGGAATCGTTACCTCCACCGCATGATGACTGTCATAAACTTTGCATAAAACATGCGCGGTAATTTCGTGTCGCGGATTGAATAAACCCGCCAATTTGCCCACTTTCTCTTCCGCATACGCACGAAGGGCCGGGGTAATTTCTAACTTGTTCTTTCCACGAATGTTGATTTTCATTGGTATACTCCTTCCTTGATTTGGAATAAAAATTTCGAAATGAAATACTTATTCCTACTTAAATTTTACCATAAAACCTATTTATATTCAACCGATTAAAACCACAATCAACCGGCAATCCGGATTTAACTCCGTCCAGTCAAAGTCCAGCGCAGATTCCATTTCCGCCAAATCGTCAAACCAAAAAAGTTCCATCTCTTCTTGCAAACAACCATGCAGTTTAAAAAGCTTGGAAACAACCGAATTGACCAAATAACTGTCCCCTTTGTTTTCCAAGGGATATGGGAAGACATCGAGCAGCAAAACCGCTTTTCGTCCCAGATAAAAGGAACTGGCCAAGCGCTTGGGATTTCGGAAAACCAGCCCCAATCCGGCAAACCCTCTTTTCTTGGGACAAAACCAACTTTTCGCCTTCTTCTTCATAAGCAAATTCTAGCATTTTTTTACGAGGTTAGCAAGAAAAGCAGTTTGCGAAAAAAGCGGTTTATTTCGCGTTTTTCTAGGAATCCAATGAGTCCGCGTTTAAGAAAAAGTCAAAGACATTCATCAACAAAACCCTGTTTTCCAGGTAATGGGTTTTAATATTATCTTTGGTAATAATGAGTTTTTAAAAGAAGTCGTTTACACCTTTGAAAGGTCTGATTTCCTGATTCATTTTCTCGTTATCGGGAAGCGAATAAGCCGATTGAAGATAAATTCTTTTATCCGCTTTATTGCATATAAAATCAATTTCGTAATAGGTTTTTGATTTGTCGGGATTGTTGACTTCCACAATTCCAACGTCAACCGAAAACCCTCTGATTTTCAATTCATTGTAAATGGCATTTTCCAATTGCCGGAAATTTAGCATGACATTGCGAATACCCAAATCGGTAAAATAAAATTTCGAAGGAGTATCGATATAACGTTTTCCTTTGATATCGAATCTTTTTACTTTTTCGATTAAAAACGCCTCTTGCAAATAATCAAGGTAGGTTCTAATGGTCGGTTCCGAAATCTTGGCATTTTTGACACTTCTGAAAGTGTCGGCCAATTTCCGGGGATTTGTCAAGGATCCGATATTGGAGGACAAAATATTCAAAAGTTCTTCGAGTTCTAAATCATTTTTAATTCTGTTTCGATTAATAATATCTTTAAGATAGGTTTCCTTATACAAATTGGATTAATAGGTTGCTTTTTGACTGTGTTCAACCATTTTTGAAATCTGCGGGAGCCCACCGTAAAAAGGTAATCATTAAAAGCCTGGTATTTATCACCCTGATAAACCGATAAAAATTCACTAAACGATAACGGATAAATATGTACTTGATCGCCTCTGCCACGAAATCCCGTTAGAATATCTTTCGATAAAAACTTGGCGTTACTTCCGGTAACGTAAATATCGACGTTGTTTTTTTTCAATAAACTATTTAGCACCGACTCGAATTTATCCAAAAGTTGTACTTCGTCTAAAAGTAAATAGTATTCCCGGTTATCAACAAACTGAGTGTTGACGTGATTCAAAACTGTCAAGGGATCTCTATACTTTTCGTTTTCAATTGCATCAAAATTAATCTCAATTATCTGCTTTTCATCGATTCCGCTATCAATCAAGTGTTTTTTAAAAAGGTTAAAAAGCAAATACGATTATCCGGATCTGCGGATTCCCGTAATTACTTTTATCATCCCGTTGTGTTTTCTGATAATCAACTTATGAAGGTAAACATCGCGTTTAATTTCTATAATTCACCTCACTAGTATTTTTATTATTTAGGGTCTTTTTTATTACTTTTTTTAAAAACCGTTATTTTCATTTTATATTTTTTCGGATTTCGAACATTTTATAAAATTAAAATAACCGAAAAAGAAAAACCAATTTCTCATTACAGTAAGAAATTGGTTTTTAAGTACGTTATTTAGCAACGATGTTGACCAGTTTATTCGGAACGACTATTACTTTTTGAACCGTCATTCCTTTGAAGAAACCCTGAATACGTTCGTTGCTTAAAGCGAGGTTTTCCAATTCTTTCGCATCGGTATCTCTTGCAACGATTAAACGGTCGCGAAGTTTTCCGTTTACCTGAACAATGATGGTCACTTCGTCATGAATGGTTTTTGCTTCATCATAGGTCGGCCACGGTTCATAGGCGATTGTGCCTTGATGTCCCAAGAATTCCCATAATTCTTCGGTCAGGTGCGGAGCAAACGGATTCAAAAGTTTCAGGAAGTTTTCCAAGTATTCTTGCGGCACATTCGGTGCTTTATAAACTTCGTTGACAAAAATCATCATTTGGGCGATTGCGGTGTTGAAGCGAAGGTTTTCGATGTCTTCGGTAACCTTTTTGACGGTCTGATGATAAACCCGTTCGAGAGCGGTATTTTGATTGTCGATAGTTACGATTTCGGTAAACATCCGGTAAACCCGGTCAAGGAAACGCCGCGCGCCTTCCACGCCTTTGGTAGACCACGGTTTGGTCGCTTCGAGCGGACCCATGAACATTTCGTAGATTCGCAAAGTATCGGCTCCGTATTCATTGACGATATCGTCCGGATTGATGACATTACCGCGGGATTTGGACATTTTAACCCCGTCTTCCCCGAGAATCATTCCTTGGTTGAAGAGCTTTTGGAACGGCTCTTTCGTTTTGACGACGCCGATATCGTACAAGACTTTATGCCAAAACCGAGCATATAACAAATGCAATACCGCATGCTCCGTTCCGCCGATATATAAATCGACCGGCAACCAATAATTGATTATATCCTGAACTTTCGGATCGTTTAACGGCAAATATTGGTTATCCTGACGCATGATATAAGCAATGTAATACCAGCAACTTCCGGCCCATTGCGGCATCGTGTTGGTTTCCCGGCGACCTTTCACGCCGTCTTTCCGGGTTACGTAAAGCCAATCGGTGGCATGGGCAAGCGGGCTTTCGCCGGTTCCCGAAGGTTTGAGGTTTTTGATTTTCGGAAGTTCTACCGGCAACTGATCGTCATCCACAACTTCGATGGTTCCGTCTTCGTAAATGATTACCGGGAACGGTTCGCCCCAATATCTTTGGCGGCTGAAGACCCAGTCGCGCAAACGGTAATTGACGCTTCGTTCGCCTCTTCCTTCTTTTACCAAGAATTCAATCATTTTATCTGTGGCATCAAAAGTATTCAGACCGTTTAAAAAATCGGAATTGATGTGCGGGGCATCGCCCACAAAGGCATTTTCGGAAATGTCGCCTTCAAGAACCGGAATAATCGGCAGATTGTGAACTTTCGCGAATTGATAGTCGCGTTCGTCGTGCGCCGGAACAGCCATAATGGCACCGGTTCCGTAGTGGTACAATACGTAATCCGCAATCCAAATCGGGATTTTCTTGTTGTTGGCAGGATTTATCGCGAAACTGCCCGTAAAGACACCGGTTTTCGATTTGTTGAGTTCGGTCCGTTCCAAATCGCTTTTGGCTTTGGCTTCCGAAATATAAGCTTCAACTTTGGCTTTTTCTTCTTCGGTGGTAATTTGGGCTACCAACGGATGTTCCGGAGCCATTACGCAATAAGTTGCCCCGAACAAGGTATCGGGTCTGGTCGTGAAGACTTCGAACGATAAATCGGAATCGGCTACCTGGAATCTAACTTTGGCGCCTACGCTTTTGCCGATCCAGTTGCGCTGCATTTCTTTGATTGATTCAGGCCAGTCGAGGGTTTCCAAATCTTCGAGCAGTCTTTCGGCATATTCCGTGATTTTTAAAACCCATTGTTTCATCGGCTTTTTGACAACCGGGAAATTGCCCCGTTCGCTGACCATTTTGCCGTCATGGTTGATGACTTCTTCGTTGGCCAAAACGGTACCGAGTTCTTCGCACCAGTTGACTTCCACGTCCTTGATTTCCGCAAGCCCCAAATTATACAAACGGGTAAAAATCCATTGGGTCCATTTGTAATAAGCCGGGTCGCAGGTTGCGACTTCGCGGTCCCAGTCATATGATAAGCCAAGCATCATAAGCTGCTTTTTAAAGGTCTGAATATTGCGTTCGGTGAAATCCCGCGGATCGTGTCCGGTCGAAAGGGCATATTGTTCGGCCGGCAAACCGAAAGCATCCCAGCCCATCGGATGAAGCACATTGAAGCCTTTCATCCGTTTGTAACGGGCCACGATATCGGTTGCGGTATAGCCTTCGGGGTGTCCGACATGGAGGCCGGCACCGCTCGGATAAGGAAACATGTCCAATACATAGTATTTCGGTTTTGATTGATCGTTTTCGGTTTTGAAAGTTTTATGGTTTTGCCAATAGGCTTGCCATTTGGCTTCGATTTTTCGATGATTAAAACTCATAATTCCTCCTATTGATTTCGATTGGTAATTTGTCCTTTATAGTATTCATTGACTCCGATAATGGTGTAGATGACCGATATCATCGAGCCAACGGTATTTAAAATGTTCAGGTTAAAAAAGATAGCCAAAACGGATCCAATGACCGACGGAGTATAAGCAACAACGGTAATCTTAAAAACGACTCCGAAAGTCGAACCCATCCGTTTATTCAATAAATTCACCAGAAAAGCGGTAAAGAGAATCATTAACAAAAGCGCCATAGCGAGCGAAACAACCACAAAAGGCAGTCCCAAGGCAATGATCACCACATTATACTTTTGAAACAACCCGTTCAGGGCCGAGGCGAAATTGCTCCAAAAAGCCGTGTTGGAAGCACTACCGGCCTCCCTAAAGTCCAACTGACCGATATTCAGTTCTTCGTAAGTGGCCAGGTCAAAAGTAATGCTGGAGTTTAATCTGGTCATCAGGACAATTTTTTCCTCTTGCAAGACCACAACCAGGTACTCTTTCCCGCCGCTTTGGATTTCGCTGCCGATATTCAGATCGACACCCAGTTTAGGCAAATGAATCAGTTTGCCTTTGACGTTTTGGTCGGTTCCGCTCAGCACATTGTTTTCAATAAGAAACGGAATTTCCTGTCCGGCAAAAGCTTCCTGAAACCCTGCCACCGTTTCGTAATCGACTTTGTTGATTTGAATGATATTAATCACATCGGGAAGTGCAAAAAGAAGAGCAAGCACTAAAAAATAGACCAATATTTTCCAACCTTTGGTTTTTCCGAAAGATTGCAAACTTCGAGGATTAAAGAGAATGTTTTTGATTAATTGATACAATTTCATAGCACTTCCTTTCTTTAATGTTTATATTATACCATTGATTTCGTTTTTTGTAAATCCAAATGTTAAAATGCATCTAATAAAAACAAAAACAGGATTTTAATCTCATAATGTTATTTTTTCCCTGGCAGGCGGAATAATTCCTTAAATCATTCCCTGCGATTGTGAAGAAAATCTTTTTTTATATCATGCGACATATCAGAAAACTTTCAAAAAATAAAAAAGGCATGATAACAAAAGTATCATACCTGTGTTTCCTAAATGGTCGGGAAAACGGGATTCGAACCCGCGGCCTCTAAGTCCCGAACCTAGCGCTCTACCAAGCTGAGCTATTTCCCGTTTAGAAATAATTGTTTAATATTTTATTTTGTCTTTTTACCGGTTTTGTAAGCAATGAGCCACTAACTGGAATTACGCACCATATATTGCCTTCAAAACCTCTAATATTATACCACAAAATTTTAAAAAAGGTTCAATTCTGATAAAAAAATTTTACTCTTGTTTTTCTGGCTTTTATGTAACAATTACGTACCAATTAAGGAAAAATATAAGCATTAAACCTTCGATGTATTGATAAAAAGAAAAATCGGTTATTCTGGTATTGTAATAACCCTTGCTTATTACTTTAATAATTCCCGGAGTCTCTCCGTTTTGGGCAAATAAAAAAACGACGCCTTGAACAGGCGTCGTATTTACGCTTAGCTTATTACTTGGCTAGTGCTACTTTGGCGCTTTCGCATAAAGTTGTGAAAGTTGCACTGTCATTAACAGCCAAATCAGCTAATATTTTACGATTTATATCGATATTAGCCAATTTCAATCCATGCATTAATTGACTGTAGCTGAGGCCGTTGGCTCTGCTCGCTGCATTAATCCGCACAATCCATAGTTTACGGAAATTACGCTTGTTGACTTTACGGTCGCGATAAGCGTAACGAAGTGATTTCATCACTTGTTCATGGGCTGTTTTGTATAATGTATGTTTCGAACCAAAGTAACCTTTGGCCAATTTTAATGTTTTGTTGCGTCTACGACGGGCAACAACTCCACCTTTTGTACGTGGCATTTTTTATCCCTCCAGTTCTTAAAGATTTGCTAAATGTTGTTTGATCCGTTTACGGTCGGCAGTTGTTACAAGTGACGGTTTCCGTAAATGACGAGTTTGTTTTTGGGTTTTTCCCGGAGCCAAATGGCGTGTTCCTGCTTGACCACGTCTGATAGCACCAGTACCAGTAATCATAAAACGTTTCTTGGATCCTTTGTGTGATCTCATCTTTGGCATACGTATTTCTCCTTTACTTCTTTTTTTCTGGTTTTGGACTTAGAATCATAAACATGTTACGACCGTCTAAAACAGGTTCGCGTTCGATAACCGAAACTTCTTCCAGTCCGCTTGCGAATTTAAAAAATAAGTTTTTAGTCTTGTCAGCTTGTTCAATCATCCGACCCCGGAAGCGACAATTGACTTTGACTTTATCGCCCGAACTTAAGAAACGGTTGGCGTTGCGCATCTTCGTTTCAAAGTCGTGCACATCTATCGTCGGACTTAAGCGAACTTCTTTAACGGTAATGATTTTCTGATTTTTTTGGGCTTCTCTTGCACGTTTTAGTTGTTCATAGCGGTACTTACTGTAGTCCATAAACTTGCATACCGGAGTTTTGGCTTGCGGGGCAACGCATACTAAATCAAGGTTTCTTTCTTCTGCCAGCCTTAAAGCCGATTTTGCATCCATAATTCCAAGCTGTTCGCCTAAATCAGAAATAACCATAACTTGTTCAAATTGAATTTCTTCGTTGACAAGATTGTCAATCTTTTTTTCAAGCGCTTTACTGATAACTTTCACCTCCTCTTCCTGAAAATGATTAATGTGTGAAAAAAAGTGGGCGAAAGACCCACTTTTCAAAAATCAACCAAAAGATTAGTATTAAACTCTAGCAATCAGCTACGAGTTTTGACTATGCTTCGTTGTGACTTTTTTACCTACCAATCCGATTATTGATCAGGTGAGAAAGGGACTTTCTGCTTTTCACACGATATTTAATTCTTGTATATTATATCATTTATTATTTGCTTTGTCAAATAAATCATACTTTTTATTTTTTATTCCGGCGCACCTATTTGCACCAGATGGATTGTATAACGGGAGATGCTTATTTGTTTTCCTTGATAAATGTCAAGAGAAGTGTTTTCGACCCTCAAACTGAATTCAAAATCAAGGGTTTCGGATGGTCCAAGCACATAGCCGCTAAACAATACGGAATTATTGCCATCCTCAAGGATTTCTGATAGTTTAAGTTCTGTTGCTTCATCCGTTTCACTTGAAGGGTCAACGAAAACAAGCGATAAAATATCCGCTGCTTCTAAATCTCCGGTGATTTGGCCGACCATTAATTTTAAAATACCTGACACCGTTCCTTCATTGGTAATGGAAATTTTGAAATTGAATTGGTGTCCGGGAACGATATCCTTAAATTCGTAACCGGTGTTCGTTACTTCCACGAACCCTGTTTCGGTTTCCCTGCAGAGAGTAGCACTGGCAATTAACGAACCGGTATTGATAATAACGGGGTTGGTATATTCGGTGCGAACAAACCAGGCATAGCTAACCGAAACAGAGAAAACGATTGTCAAGCAAATAAACAATACCATAACAACAAGTCTATGAGCTATTCGCTTCATAAACCAAACCCCCTTTCCTTAATTTTTTCGTAATTCTTTTATCAGCCGTTTTGTCACATAATAAATCGCGACAAAGAGTGCAAGTATTATCCAAGGATAAACACTCATAATAAAGATTCCTAACAGCGGGATTTGATAAATCATTTTCCCTTGTACAAATTCCCAGTTTACAGGTTTATCGGGATTATCGTTGTTATCCCCTTTGGTGGTAACGGTTGTTTCGTTAATTTCGATTACCCGATGCAAAACCGGAGTTTTGCCGGTTTTTATCACAATGACATCACCGATATCAACATTTTCCTTATTAACTTTTTTAGCATACACAAGGGCATACTTTCTTATAACCGGTGCCATACTGTCGCTTGCAACAACAAAGGCCCGCACATTGAATAGTTGAATACCCACCAAGAAAAAGAATAGCACAAAACCTAAACTAAAAATAATTAGGTTTTTGACTTTTTTCATATTAATCTTCTAGTGCTAATCCTGTAGAAAAATTGATAGTTCCTAGTTGTTGCCAAGTGACATAGTCGCTTTGCTTGGCTTCGAAAACCATTTCAATTGTTAGATTCAACAATCTAAATTCATTTCCGACTTTACTGCCGTCTAATTTCAACGAAGTCAAAACAGATAGTTCTTGATTATTAGCAGGAATTTTATATTTTTCCACTTCGTCCTCGGTAACAGGTGAAATATCCCCGCGGTAATAGTAGTAATCGTCGCTTACGTCATAATACCAATTTCCGTCAAAAACAGTTAGCAAATACTCACGGGCATCTGTAATTTCCGGAACAGCGTTAATGGTAGAAGTGAATTTAAAGCGCAATTCTGACGATACAGTAGAAGCGTTGGTTAAAATAAATTCCTCTTTCACTAATTCTTGACCAGGAACAATATGTTCATTTTCTTCAACTTCTATTAAGGAACCACTCCAGGTATATACTACTTTACCGATGGTAAATGTGGTTTCTCCAGTTGTTTTAGTATCAGTTAGCCATGCAGAAATGGTGTAAGTTGTAATCAAAACGAGTGCAGCCAACACAATTAAAAATAATCCAATCATTTTTTTGTTTTTCATATCCTTTATTCCTCCCTATTGTGAATAAATTCTTAATTCGTTGATTTCAATTCTTCCGTTTTGATAACCGAGGTCGGAAGTTTCCTCGTCGTATATGATGACAAAGATAATCACGGTTTGCTCGCCGGGATTTAAAGCTTGGTTATCCAATATCGTGAGTCCACCATATTCATCGATAAGATTGCTTAGGCGATAGTCGGTGGGGTTTAAAAGATATTCTTCCAGGTCCACATAGATTATTCCGTCCTCTATGTAAAAGACATCCAAAAGATTGAAATTTTCATCAGTGGTAAAACTTTGGATTTTGGGAAACCTGGCAAAAACATTGACCGTTGTGTTGCCTTGGTTTTCGATTTTCAAACGAAAAGCAAAGGTATCGCTCGGAACCGCATTTTCAAACAAATCCAGACCGTTTTCAACTTCGTGGTAATCCTCACGGTTTTTGCTGACTTCGAAAGTTACTTTTAAACGGTAATCTTCCACGCTGACTTGGAAAAAGCCGACATTTGCCTGTTCCTGCAAAGTAAACCAAGCGAAAATAGCGGTAAAAAGCATGACGAAACTTAAGACGGAAAGCAGTAACGGATAAATGATTTTTCGTCGCATCACCCAACACCACCCTTTAAAAGAAAAAATAGCCAGACACTAAAAACCATTAGTGCAACTGGCTACCATTTTTACAGGCCCTATAGCTTTGCGTCGCTAGCTTTCGCTAGTTTTGCCCAATAGCGATAACTTGTTTCTTTGAAATTATATTATCATACTAGGATAAAATTGTCAATTATTTTTAGAAAAAATTACTCTTCTTTTTGGATGAGGATTGCCAAAATTCCCGCAAAATACCCCAAACTCTTAAGATCGTTTTCGGTAAATTCGCGAACATTTCGGCAATCGTTGCAACCGATATATCCCAAATAATTATCTTGATCAAACAAAGCGATGAGAACAGATGACTTGATTCCCTGGGCTTTGGCGATTTCGTCGATTGTCGGATAGTTGTTTTTGATGTCGGGATAAAAAATCATTTTCTTTTCCTGCAACAGTTCATGTATTCCGATTGAATCGAAATTGATTACCAAGTTGGTAACTTCGGGTTCATGCCAGATTTGCTCAAGATAATTATCCTTATTTACCAGATATATGCGCTGGAAACTGAAAGCGGAAGCCATCTGGAATAATAAACGATTAACTTTTTTGCGCATTTGGGGAAAGAGCTTGGAATAAGGACTTAGGAAAATCGGATTGTACGGTTTGACCCTTTCCAAAACTTTTTCGTTGATTTCGACCGAGCGGTTCGCTTCGTCCGTTTCATTATAAAGGGCAAAACTGTTACCGCCCTGTTTTTTGACATTGTAAAGCGCGATATCCGCATTCATAAACAGGCTTGAAAAATCGGTTTCGCTTCTGTTGGCTACGCTTGCTCCGATGCTTGTGGAAATTTGGAATTCCTTATGGGGCAACACCAACAGTTTGTGGTTGATTTTAATGATTTGTTTCATTTTATCGATGACTTCTTCGTCGGTTTTGACATCCGTTAAAAAGACCAGGAATTCATCTCCGCCAGTCCGCCCGATATAGGTTGTTTCTTCCGGAAAGATTTTGGCAAGTTCTTTCGAATATTCGATCAAAACTTTATCGCCGTACAGATGGCCGTAATAGTTGTTGGCATCCCGGAAATTATCCATATCGATGATTATCACACCGACTTTTTCGCACTTGGTGCGGTTTTTGTTCAAGCATTTGGTGATAATGTCTTCGATGGCACCCCGATTATACAAATCGGTAAGGCGATCCCGTTCGGCCATTCTTTTGATTCTGGCGGCTTCCATCTTTTCCTTTTGGATGTTTTTGATCATAATCATCAAAGTGGAAAAATCCGGATTGTCTTCTTCCCGGTAATAAAGATGGATATTGACGTAGATGTAATTGCCTTTGTTGTTTTTGAGTTTGATGTCGCCGGAAGCCTGTTTTTTGTTATAGGCCAGTCTGACCAATTTTAGAAAATGGTTTTTGGATTGGGGATGAACGATATTTTCGCTGACAATTTGCCGGATAAAATCGTCTTCCAAAAACTGAAGATTCCAAAACAGGGAATCGATTTTATGAAAGCGCGCTTTTTTGGTTTTTTTCTTATACCAAATAACGACATTGCTTGCTTCTTCGACAAGCGATTGGAAAGCAAAGCTGCGCAGTCTCAATTCGTATTCCCGTTCGTAATCGGAATAGCGTTCCAAAAAGCAAGTGCAATATCCCGGTTCGGACTGATAACAGGTAATCCGAATCGGTTCCTGCAGGATTTGATCGCTGACAAAATATTCTTCCTTGGCCCCGTTGATTACCGCGTTTTTGGCCATCAGATATAAGTCTTTCGGCAAAGCGGGGAAGATATCAAAAACATTGCTGCCAATCAGATTGTTGAGGTTCAATTGAAAAACGTGGTGAATGACGGAGTGACATATTCGAAATAGAACCGCTCTTCTTCATCCATACTTAAAATAACGATAGCAACATCGCTAACGCCGAAATAAGCTTTTGATGTCATTTCCTTAGTTTGGTTCATACAATCCCCCCACAATCAACTGTTCTTCTTCAATTCCTCTTCAAATTCTTTCAATAACTCTTCCCGCATCTTCTCGCGAGCCTTTTGATATTGTTCTTCCTGTTCTTTTTCCTTGCGATTGGCTTTAATGATGGAACGTAAATCCTTAATTTCGATAAATAAATATAGGGCAAATAAGAGTACGATAACACCCAAAATCAAACTTTGGGATTTTAAAATGATAATGCCGATGAATGCCAAACCGATGAATACAACCGTGCCGTAATAATTGTTTTCGGTTACGTATTCTTCGTCGATGGCGGTATTGTTGTCGCCTTTCATTTCCAGTTTACCGTCAATTTGATTGACCACCCGGTGGACGATATAGCGGTTGTACTTGGCCGACCAATAAATGATAATATCGCCGATTTCGACATCCTCAAAAGCTAAATGCTTGGAAATGATAATCGCTCCGGTTTTGATGGCCGGTTCCATGGAAGGGGATGCGACAATCGAATACGAGTAACCGAAAGCATTCATCAGTTTACCCTTGCGAATCGAAACCGTTCCCATGACGATGAGAACCATTGCCATAATAACGATGACGATACAGATTCCGGAAATCGTTCTAAGGATAATTTTTTTCGTCATTTTCCACCTCAACCGAACAACCTGAGAATCTTTGAGGAATAAATGATGTTATCCTTTTCCTTCCAATTTCTGTTGTTCCAAAGTTTTCTTTTCAAGGCGTTTTTGCAAGGCTTTTTCTTTGATCTTCTCGCCCTGCAACATTTCCTGAACGCGTTTGACTTTCGCTTCGTGGGCTTTGCGGACTTTTTCGAGTCTTTCCTGTTCTTTCAGGCGGGCTTTTTCGCGTTCGGCTTTTTCTTTGGCAATCAGCTTCGCTTTTTCTTTTTCCCAACGTTCTTTTTCGAGTTTGGCGATTTCTTTTTCGGTTTCCTTAATGCGTTGCAACAACTCTTTGTGTTCGGCCTGAATGCCAAGTCTCATTTGATTCAGGCGTTCGAGTTCTTCGTTCAAACTGATTTGCAGCGCTTTAGCTTTTTCGATTTCGGCTTCGCGTTCTTTAATGAATTTTTCTTTAAGTTGGGCTTTTAAGGCCAAGCGTTTGTCTTTTTGGGCTTTTCTGATTGATTTCTTGGTTACGGCTTCCAACTCTTTCATGAGCTTCCGTTCCAGCCTGATGGCATTGGCGTAATCGACTTCTTTGACTTCGCGGGCCATTTTGGCGATTTTGGCCCGTTCCTGAATATTTCTTAACTGTTCTTCCAAATCTTCTTCTTTAACCAAACGTCTGAAGATATCTTCGTCCGGTTCCAATTGGAAACTTGCTTCATACAAAGCATTGGTTATATCGACCGTTTGCCGTAAAGCCCGTTTCAGGGCAACATCCGGCAAAGTACCGCTTCCCTTTTCGCGTTCCAAGGCCCCTTCGAAGATTTCCTTGATTTTATCCAAATAATATTGGTTGACCGAAGTGTCTTCCATTATCAAACGATTCGGATTTTCGACAAAATCGGCCGGATGGTCTTTGGCAATCTGCGTGCTGAGCTGAACGTATTTGGTGATGTTGCTGGCGTCGATTTCAGCAGGAATTCGGCTCTTTTTGACCACGATACTGTAGATTAACAGCGCCATCTGATCGAGATGATGCAAATAGACATCGTCGAAATCGATATTGCGTTCTTCGACTTCGACATCATACCCTAAAGTATGATAGCGATCGATAAAAAGCCACAAAAGATGCGCGTTTTTGAAATCGACGTTTTTTAACAAAACATTGGTTTTTATAATCGGCGGTGTGACCGGTTTTTGCCCTTTCATGGCTTTCATGAAAGAGGAATTTTTAAACCCGGACACCAGGTTTTTCAATTGTTCAACTCGTTCCAAAAGCATCAGATTGTGTTCGTTGATTGAAGGATCGTCCAGGTTGCGTTTGACAACCATATCGATCGATAAATCAACTTTGGCATCGTTGATATCGAAATGCGTTTCGAAGTTTACATGGTGCTTTTGAAATGATTCAACATTATTTTTGATGACTTCGTAACGGTTGTTGACAAACGCGTACAACCGGTTAATCAAAGTCATGATAAAGCGATTTTCGTAAGTCCCGATTTCTTCTTCCGGGGTTTGGGTCATGATTTTCTTCGGTTGGATTTCTTCCCCTTTGGCATCACGAATCAAATGGGTGTGCGAGGCAAGATGCCTGACCGATTGGCCGGTGATTCGTTTGGCACGTTCAATCGGAACGACTTCCTCGTCGTAACGGATTGCTTTGACCGGATTCAATACGATTTTGGAAATGCTGGGGAAATACGATTCGAGCGTTATAATCCATTCGTCGTCAAAGTGTTTGATTTCTGATAAATACTTCTGATAAGCGATGCGATCGCCGGCCCGGAAAGCATTGTAAAAGTAGTCGGGAAAAGCATTTTTGCTTTCTACACCTTGTAAGGTATCGACAATATATTGATAAAATAATGTTAAATCATCTTGAGGTTTCATTACAAGGTTTCCTTTCCAAAAGATTTTAAAAAAAGATAATCAAATGACTATCTTTTTCTACTTTTTATCCGGAGATTATTTAAATAGATAGTCGCTTAAACACTATACTATCGGACTCATTAGATACTCTTGATAAGTTCGTTTAAGTACCTAATGGACTCTTGAAAGGCATTTTTGCCGAATGTCTTCTCCATGAATATGATTAAATCGCTGATTTCCTGATGTAAAAAGGATACGTTCAAAGATTCGAATTTCCGAAGGATTTTACGCATGACTAAGTAATCGAGCGCTTCGATTTCGGACCCGCCGCAAGCGATATAAACCGGAACAAAAGTTCTAATTTGTTTAAGAATCCGATTACCGAAAGTAACTTTGAACTTTTGGGCAATGAAGGAATCAAGCTGCATCAGTTTTTCGTTGGTTTTAACCGACATGGCGAATTCTTCGTGAGCCTTCTTGAACAATTGATCGAGATAGTCGTAACTCATCGTGATTCCTTCAGTAAAAGGAGCATCGATAAATTGCGCCCGGTAATTGATTTCGATTGAAGTTGCCCGGTCGTAAACCTTGTCCGTAATGGTAAAGGTTGAGTCGTCGCGGTTTGCGGTTCCGACAAACCAAACGTTTTGTGGAACCAACAGTTTACCGTTTTGAAAATTTTTCGGATCGGTCGGCCAAACGTCAGGAACGATATCGATTTTCCATTCGTTGGCATCTGGCATTTCCATCATAGACAGGAAATCCGCAAAATAATACTCAATTCTCGCCAGGTTCATTTCATCCAAAATAATGAAATTCAAATCTTCCCGATAAGTTGCTTCATACAGGGCTTTCAAAAATTCCGTTTCGTTGAACCTTTTGGTAAATTCGTTCAGGTAACCAATCAATTCGGCCCGATCCCGCCAGGAAGGCTGAACGGATACGATATCGGAGTTTTTGCCGAAGAATTTACCCATCGCATACGGAAGGGAAGTTTTACCGGTACCGGAGATACCTTCCAAAATAAGGATTTTGGAAGTTGCCATCCCCGCAAAAAACAACCGGATTACTTTTTCTTCGTAAAACAAGTTTAACTGCGAAGCGGCAAACCCGACAAACCGCTCGACCAGTTCTGGCAAACCAATCATATCTTCCGGTTTCATCGTAACGGAAGTGATGCGATTTTTGTAGAATTCGTCAACGGCCGTCAACTTCACAAACCGGGAATCGCCGACCACCCGCGCTTTTTCTTTCTGTTCTTCCTGAAGCCTTCCTTCCCCGAGCGGGATTTCTCCCCCCGTAATATTGGAAACCTTTAGAGCCAAAATCTTGTTCTTTTCATCGACCAATTCGGCGGTCTTGAGATTAAGCATGGCAATTTCGTCAAGCAATTCTTCTTTTTCGATTTCGCGTTTCGTGAAACGAATATAACGTTTCAGAAACTGAAAGAGACGAAGGAACAAAAAGCCAAAAAAAGCACAATTGATGACAATTACCACAAATTCGGCAATCCAGTCCAAAGCATTGAATTTGTTGCTTGCGTTGATTAAACTGGTAATATAGTATTTGATATCGGTGAAAAAGAATTTTACAAAAGCATTGATTATGGACGAGAAAAAGGCGATTAAATTGTGAAAGAATTCGCGGATGAAATTGATGTAATATCGAGAAAATTCAATCATGCCATTCCTCTCCTGTTAATTCAAAAAGTAATTGTTTTTCAAATTCCCTTTATGCTTGCTTTTTTAGTTACTCTTGCTTTTCTTCCTTGGATTTCTTTAATTCCTCTAAAAGTTGTTGACGCATAAGTTCGCGTTCTTCCGCAAGTCGTTTTTCCAAAGCTGCTCTTTCTTCTTCTTTTTCCCGGGCAAGTTTTGCTTCGAGTTTTTCTTTGTTCGCTTTCATCAGCAAACGAATCAAAACGAACAATTCATACGCAAACAATAAAGCCGTAGGAATAACAATTACCAAAGCAAAACCCAAAGGTTTTTGGACAAAGTCAAGCGCTTTTCCTGCTCCGCTCCACTTGGATTTATAAATGCCAAGTACATTTACTTGGTGAACAACTTCATAGTGAGCCGGATCGTTGGCTCCGTTCGGATCATACGGATTTGTCGTATTGCGTTTATCGCCTTGGGTAACAAACTCTAACTTACCGTCAAGAGCGGTACGGATATCAACAATTCTATGGGTATTGAAATGATCAATTCTTGTATCAAAGAATGTGATAATATCGCCAACTTTTAATGTTTTAACAAGTTTATCTCTATTCTTATCATTGACAGCTCTAACGAAAACCAAATCACCTGTAAAAAATGAATCTTTACGATTTCCTTCCATCGAGTCTGATTGAACAGTTAAAAAACCTGTTCCAAAAACATTAGGAATATCCATGTTTGTTTTTACTTTAATATTTGCGATTGCGAAAACAAGCATGAAAGCGATAAATAAATAAAAGAAACTATTCACAACAATGCTCAATACTTTTTTAATAATTTTTTTGGTTTCTTGGTTCATATAATCCTCTTTCTTGTTAAAATTACATAATAATATATATTATGATATCACAAGACATTAATTATTTCTACTTTTTAGTTAATTTTTAACAAGATTCGTGCAATTTTTTTCCCTTTGATAATAACGTCACAACTAAATGTTGTGACGTTTATCATCAATAAATTACTTATTAATCTTGTATTTCAAGCCACTGTGCGAATAAAATAATGTCGTTTGCAGGCATAGTTTCTGGAGCTACAAATTTTTTAGTTAATGCTGCATCTGTGAACCAACCAGCAAATTTATACCCTGATCTTACTGGATCAACAGGCATTTCAATTTCTTCACCAAATACAATTGGCATTTCTTCTATATCTGATTCATTAAAAATTATTTTGTATTCATTTGGAACATATTTGCCAGTTAATTCCAAGTCACTATCAGACATTACAGTTTCTTCTACTACCAATTCACCATCATACCATATGAAAGTATATCCTTTAACCGCTTTTGGTGCTTTTGGTAAATTAAATACGTCGCCTTTAAGCATTCGTTTTCTAATAATTTGTTCTGGTTGATCAATTTCAGGGCCACTTTCAATACTAACATTAAAAATATATGTTATTGTTAGCGTTTTGATTGTAATATACATCTCTAAGATATTTGTATCATCTACAACACCATAAAGAAGTTTATCCCCATCACCATCAATTAAATCTGATAATTTTTTTTCAAATTCTGTGAGAAGATCACTATAAACTGCTTCCCCATCTCTAGCAAAAGTTTCTCTTGGAATTGTAAATTGAACATCATCGTCGTCTTTAACTTTGACAGTTTCTTTATAACCAATTGGATCATCAGTAGTAAATTGAATATCGACCGTGAGTGTTCCACCTAAAGCTGCATTGATACTATCTGCATCCCAACCTTCAAGCCAAATACTTACTGATATAGTAGCATAATAGAAGCCATCATCATCAGGATCGCCATTAAAAACAGCTATTGGTTTTTGCTTAATAAAACTAGATTTAGTTTTAGCAAGTTTTGCTTGACTTGTGTCCTTATGATTTTCGTCTCTATGCTTAGCATTAAAATAGGCAATTGCTCCACCTTCTTCGGCTTCGCCACCTTCCGCATGACTATAATTACCATAGAAATCATCATATAAAAGATAATCAATTTCATAATCATCTGGACTATCCATTGCGAACATCGGACGTTCATAAATGAAGTCTTCTACATCATTTGAATCATTTTGTTCGGATGTGAAAGCCATTCTTGCTGAATTAGCTAAAGAATAAGGTAGTACATCTCCTGGCATAATATGAATGCCATGAGCATTATCGAATTCAGCATCAGCTGTCCACATTTTTCTTTCGCTAGTTAGTGCTGTTTTTGGCGATAAATAAACAGATGCTCCAGCAGTTTGAGTACGTAAAGTCAAATAAAATTTTAGATAACCACCTGTTTGATCATCAACTGGATTACCATCCATGTCTTCAAAATTAATTCCATCACTGGAAGTAACATATTTTAATTCGAAATTTTTATCATCTTCTACATCATAACCTTTATTTTGTAAGAATGTAATTAGGCTAGATTTTTTAACATCAGTGAAATAACCATAATACGCTTTAGCCATATCATCTTCATTTCCAAGAGCAACTTCTATACCTCCATAAGAGGATACATTCAAATCGATTGGAAGAAGGGTTACATTATTTGTTAAGGTTATCCATGCGAAGGTTACTGTGCCAAGTGCCACAAAGCTAAACGTAACAGATAAGATTGCTGTAAACATTTTTTTTGTTATTTTATTCATCTTCTTTTTCTCCCCTTTATTCAGGTTTTATAGTCGAAAATTCTAAAGCAATTGTAAGTTTCTTTTGCATTAATGCATCGATGCAGTCTGAATCCCATCCTTCAATCCAGATACGAATGGTAATAGTTGCTTGATAAAAACCATCAATTGGATTTTCTTTCGGTAATATTACAACCGCAGGAGCGTCAACGAACGATGTAATCGTATTCGCAAGCACAACACCATCTATACTTATTGGATTCAAGCTGTGTTTAGTATTATAGTATTCAACTGCGCCTGCAATTTGTGGAGTTGATCCTTGAGCTGTGTTATCTTCACTATCAGGTAATTCATAAACTATAACATTATCACCACTTGCAAACGACATTCTCACTGCATTAGCAACATTATAATTTACAACTTCACCAGCAGTAATAAGTGTACCTTTGCTATTATGGAAGGTTGCATCAGCTTTCCAAGCAATTGGATTGCTTAATATACCAGTATTATTAGTGATATAGATATTTCGACCACCTACTGGTGAACGGAACCGAAGTTGAAACTCAAGGTAACCGCCCTTTATTCGATCATCAACACCAATGCTTTTAAAATCAATAAAATTTACACCATCGGGTGATGTAATATGCCCTAATCCAAATGAATTATCATATCCTAAACTTTCAAGATAAGATAAAAAACTATGATTAGGAACATCGCTAAACCATTCATCAGAATAAGTTTCATCACCTAACGCAACTTCAATACCTTCAACAGTCGAAACATCTAATTCGAAGGGAGCAAGAGTTGTAATATTCGTCAATGTAAACCATGCAAAAGTAACAGTTCCTAAGGCGACAAATGAAAAAGCTAATGATAACATTCCTGTTATTAATTTTCTTGTTATACTATTCATTTTGTCCCCCTTGTTTTATTTTATCTATGGTTGAACAGTTGTAAACTTCAAATCAATTTTCAAATTCGATCCATATAATGCATCAAAACAATCTGGGTCCCAACCTTCAATCCATACTCTTAATGTGACTACACCATAATAATAGCCCTCATCTGGTGTTGTCCCTAATATCACAATTGGACTTTGACCAACAAAAGTAGTGGTCGAAGCTGGTAATGTCTTTCCAGTATAAACTAATCCATTATATATTTGTCCTTCTTCCGGATAAGAAATCAAACCATTCTTTTGATTAAAATAATGCACAGCACCTTCCAATTGTGTAGCCTGGTTTAATACTTTGTTACCATATTGAGCATTAGTTGTTGCTCCATAGGCATTTTCAGGAAGTTCATAAACTATTTTTACTTTTTCCGTTCCACCTTCTACTGTGCTAAAAGAAAATCTAGCAGCATTTGCAATATAGTAATCTATTGCTTCGCCAGTTGCAATATTGGTGCCTTTACTGTTTATAAAGTCTGCATCCGAAGCCCAGTTTTTTGCATCGCTTGATAAACCGCTACCATTTGCTAAATATATTTTAACTCCTGGAGTTAACGAACGAAAACGAAGTTGAAATTGAATATATCCTTCTTTATATGGAAAGTCTGTTTTTGCATTTCCCTTCATATCTACGAATGTTAATCCATTTTGCGAAGTGATGTGGTTCATTCTAAAATTAGATCCAAATCCAGCACCATTTAAAAATGAAGTAACAACACTTAATGGAATATTAGTATAAAAGTCAAGATTCGATGAACCTAATGATACTTCAATACCATCAGATGAAGTTACTGTAGCACTGAATTGTGATACAGTTACAGTATCTGATAAAGTAAACCATGCAAAGGTTGCGGTTCCAAGAGCAAATAACGCGAAGGTTAACGATATTACACTAATTAATATTTTTCGAGATAGTATTCTCATATCAATTCCACTACACTATTTAATTTATATATTATCCTTGATTAACTACTTTTATCAAACCAAATGAAACATTGATTTTGGAATTCAAAATTGCATTAAAGCAATCAGGATCCCAACCTTCGATCCAAATACGAACTTTAATTCTTTGTGCTGTATTTGCTGTTTCAAGTGTTAGAATTGGATTTTCACTTGGTTCTACCAATGCATTTGCAATTGTCACATTTGAAATATTAATTGAATTTTCTCCATTTTTTGCTTTATAGTAAGACACCATACCTTGTTCGATTGGGTTTTGATCAATTACTTTATTAACATTTCCTTCTGCAGGAGCTTGATACACTTGTGCAACACCTTCTTGTGGTTCACCTTCAGATTCTTCAGTAACAGGGGTTAATGACATACGTAATGCGGCATGAGCATAATATGTTCCTTCAGTTCCTGCTGTGACATTTCCACCAAATGAACTGATAAAATTAGCATCCGCTGTCCATTTTGTTCCAGAAGTTTCTCCATCTGTTGATGAAAAAGTATAATTATTTAACGCTATTGCAGCATTTGCTTCGGGTGAACGAACATATAGATCGAATTCAATATATGGTTTTTTAGTTTCATTATTATATACAATAGGAGATTCTGCTCTGAAATACTTAAAAGATTTTCCATCGTTTGAAGTTACATCTTTTAAAGAAACTTTCAATTCATCAGTAATTTTAGCTTGAATTACTGATGCTGGAATAGTTGTGTAGTATGTTTTATCATCAAGTGAAATTTCAATACCTTCTCCAGCAGTGATTTCAGCATTAAATTGCGAAACTTGTGCTGTATCAGAAAGCGTGAACCACGCAAATGTTGTTGTGCCTAATGCTACTAATGCAAAGGCAGCAGAGATAATAGCGAATAATAATTTTGTTGTTAATTTTCTCATTTTTTCTTTCTCCTCTTCTTTTTATTATTTTTTAATTTCTTTCTTTATATCGTTTAGAGGATTTTTGCTCCTCTGAAACGCAATTGAATTTTAATTTTGTCTTGAAGTATTGCATTAAAACAATCTGCATCCCATCCTTCAAGCCAAATATTGATAATTGCTTTACCAACATAATATTGTTTGTCTCCATCCTTATTTGCTTTTTGTAAGGAAACAACTCTTGAATTATTGTCTGTTGGTATATCTCCTTGAATCTTTGTCAAACTTGTTATGGTATTGGGAATCTCTTCTGGTATGCTTAACTTATCGTAGTAATGTTTTGCATTCCAATAAGCTAAGGCTCCATATGATTTTCCAAACCCTCTTGCCTCATTTTCTGAAGGATCATAAATCGTTTGAACAAGTTCATTTTGATTTCTAGCATCGGTTGTACCTAATACTTCAGGTTCAACATGAGTTTCTACAAAGGATACTCTTAAAGCATCCGCTGCATAAAGTTTTATTACTGTTCCTGGTTCAATCACAGTACCTTTTTCATCATAGATAAACTTTGCACTTGACTTCCAGTCAACACCTTGCGATACGAAGAATGTACCTAATTCGCTATGTGCTTCACCAAAATGAACTCCGATACCATTGTTATCGACTAAATACACTGCTTGATTGGCTCTCATTGCCCTAAAATAGACAGTTAGTGATACATAGTCACGATTAGCAATGGCGGGAATAGGATTAATCACGTCATAGGTAAACTCATAACCATTCTTCGATGTAACATCTTTTAGGAATAACTGACTTCCGATTGCTGCTTTAATCGTAGCAGAATCAATGTCATTTGAATAATTAATGCCATCAAGGGAAATCTCTAGTTCATTACCTAAAGTAACTGAGAAATCAAAGTTATCGGCGGTTGCTCTTGTTGTCAGAGTGAACCAGGCAAATGTTGTCGTGGTCAGGGTGACAAGGGAAAACGCAACGGACAAAATTCCCAAAATGATTTTGCGATAAATCCAAGCTTTTTTCATGTCAAATCCTGACCACCTTCAATCTTGAAGTTCATCTGCAGCTTAATCCGTCCCCCCCTGACATCGTTTGTGCAATCGGGATCTTCGCCTTCGAGCCAAAGCAAGAAAGTGTACTTGTTGATTTGACCCGGGCGGAAGTTCTGGATTACTTCATCCAATACTCTGGTATCGGAAACGAAATACAGAGCTTCCGGTAAGGTGTCGTATTCAGTTTCGACATCATCCGGTTTTTGGTACATCCGATAGATTGTATCGTTTTCGATTAAGAGTATCCTGATTGCCTTATCGACATTCAGGTGAACCGACATGATGTCCAGGGTCATTCGGACCGGAACCGTTTCGTTTCCCGTGTTCTGCAAGTAGAACGTGTAAGCCAGGTATTCGTGAAGGGGGTCGCGGTAATTTCCGTCAGTGTTCATGGCGGCTTCGATATTTAACCAAGGATAGGTTATATCCCAAGCATCGGAGACCGGATCGGCGGAAAGCCGGGATGTAGGTGCCGTGAATTCTTTGTCGTCGGAAAGAATAATGCCTCTTTGAGAAGACTCTGGCGTAATCGCCATTACGAAATTACCTGCATATTGGCCGAAATAAGTAAACACGATAATCGCTACGCTTAAGAAACCAAAGATCAGAATACCAAGTCTAAGAAAACGCCGCCGGATCAGGTAATTTTTCGAGTGTTTAATACCGGTTAATGCAATCTTACAACGTCCTCCTTTCCGTGGAAACCTTTAGTTTTGGGATGCAAAAAAAGGTTGCCAAAAACCACAAATTTCTTCATGGTAGCTGGCAACCTTTCATAATACAGGCCCTATAGCTTTGCGTCGCTAGCTTTCGCTAGTTTTGCCCTTTTCATATCTACTTATTTTCTTGAAGATAGTATAGCACTAAATTAAATTGATGTCAAGCGAAATATGTTAATTTTTTACATTTTTAATTTATTTTCTGAATTGTCTTCCCCTTCGCTTGTTTGATTACCGGAAATTTCCTCTTTTTGGTTTGGAACTTCCTCGATATTCATTTTCTCGAGCCATTCTTCTTTAGTAATATATGTCAGGAAGTCGAGTTCCGGTATAGGCTTTGAAAAATAATAACCTTGCACGATGCCGATTTTATGATCGCTTACGAGTTTTAGCATTTCCTGGTTTTCCACGCCTTCGGCCACAACCAACCGATTGGTTGCGTCGGCGAAATCCACAAGCATCTGCGCAAACTTATCGCGCATCAGCGATTCGTTATCCGATTGAAGGAACGACCTATCTAATTTTATGATGTCAATCGGCAAATATTCGAGTTTTGTCAAAGTATTGTAATCAAGGCCCAGTCCGTCGATGGCAATTTGGAATCCGAGTTCTTTCAACTGCTTGATGTTGTTGTGAATAACCGAATATCTTTCGAAAACCGCAAACTCGATAATTTCCAAAACGAAATTCTTGGCGCTCATTTTGTAGCGTTTCAGGACTTTTTCAAAATCCACCGCCAACCGTTCGTTGGTTAGCTGTTTCGGACTTAAGTTGAACGATAACTTGATATCGTATTCTGGGAAACGTTTGGTTAAAGTTAAGTGGGTTTTGATCAATTCTTCCAAGCCCCAAATACCGACCCAGTTGATATCCCCGGATTGTTCGAGGATATTGATGAAATGCTGCGGGGCAAGGGTTCCGTGTTCCGGATGATTCCATCTGAGCAGCGCTTCCGCGCCGAAGATGGTTTTATCCTTGACATTGATAATCGGCTGATAATAAAGCACGAATTCTTTGTTTTCGATTGCTTCTTTGATTTGATGGTAATATTGGAGGTTTTCGCCTTCGGTGGCGCTCATTTCGTCGGAATATAGGATAATCTTGTTGCCGCCTTCTCTTTTGGCGATATAGAGGGCGATATCAAGCGATTTTTGCAACTGTTTCCAGGTTTCCCCGTGGGCAGGATAGAAACTGATTCCGATGCTCGAAGATACCTGAATCGTGGTATTGTGGAAAATCGGAAGGGGGGAATAAATAGCTTTTTGAATATCCTTGGCCATGTTGAGGTATTCGCTTCGCGTATGTTCGCCTCTAAAGAAAATCAAAAACTGATCTTTTTCCACCCGGGCGATTTGCGTGCGTTTCGGAAGCAGCGGAATAATCCGTTGGGTGATTTTTTCCAGGATTTTCTCGCTTTGCTTTTGGCCGAAAGCATTGACGACATCGGAAAATTTGTCTAAATCGATTAAATACAAAGCAAAAAGCGTATCTTTGGGGGCTTTGGACAAATACGAGGTAATCGAAGTGTAAATTTCCGATTTGGTGAGCAAACCGTCGATCAGGGTAAAAGCTTCTTCCCGATAATGGCGGCGTTCCTGAATTACGCGGTATCCCAGATACAAGGTAACGGCGACCGTTACGATGATGACGATAACCGTGAATAAGACATAAATTCCCGGACTGAAATTTACGTTTGAGAGCATAGTGGAACCTCCTTATTAATTTTTCTTTTCTAAGGTAAAGCGTTCATCCAGCAATCTGATAGCTTGGTCAAGCGGGATAGCCTTGCTGATAAGGTGGCCTTGAATAACGTTGCAGCCGTTCTTGATCAGGAATTGGTTTTGCTTTTCGTTTTCCACCCCTTCGGCTATGACCCCGAGGTCTAAGCTTTTCGCAAGTGAAATTAACTTCGGAACAATAGCCCGGGAATATTTATCCGTATTGAGGTAACGGATAAACTCACGGTCAATCTTGATGGTATCGATTGGCAAGTCTTTGAGATAAAGCATCGAACTGTATCCCGTGCCAAAGTCATCAAGGTGAAGCGAAAAACCGTTGTTTTTCAGAATATACATTTTATCGATAATATTTTCGAGATTGGTCATCAGGAAGTTTTCGGTGATTTCGATGGCAATCGAACCTTCCGGCAGTTCCATTTCTTTGAAGGCTTCGACAAACTCTTTGACAAAGCCCGCCTGCATGAGCTGAATCGGCGAAAGGTTCATCGAAATCCGCACCTTGTACGGTTCCAAAATTTTGGCCATTTTGAAGGTTTCTTCGGTAACGATGCGTCCGATTTCGATAATCAGATTGTTCTGTTCCGCCACTTCGATAAAGTGCGCAGGCGATGACAAACGATACTTCGGATTGTCCCAGCGAATCAGGGCTTCGAAAGCCACGATTCGATTCAGGGAGTTGTCGTACTGGGGTTGCAGGAACATGACAAACTCGCGGTTTTCGATGGCTTTGCGAAGGTCGTTTTCCATAACCTGTTCATGGGTATAGAATTTCTTCATGCCTTCGTCAAAGATCGCAAAGCTGAGGTTCGGGAACTCTTTGGCCCGTTTCAAGGCCTGCTCCGCTTCCTCGATTACGGTTGCAGCGGTGGCACCATCTTCCAAGTCTTTGAAATTGACAATACCCATTTTCAATTTTAAAGTGAGCGAGTAGGTGCCGAACTGAACCGGCTTGCGCAGGATTTCGTTTAAGTTTTGGCACCAATCGGTGATGGAGCGTTCGTGGTCGATTTCGTGCATCAAAACCCCGAACAGGTCGCCTTCCAAATGGTAAAGCGTATCGCTCGGGCGGCGCAGATTGGCATTGATGATTTCGCCCATTTTCACCAAAATCGTATCGGCGATTTTACGGCCGAGAAAATTGTTGTAATTTCTGAATCGCACAATATCCATAACGACAAAGGCGCATTTGAGCGATTCTTCTTTTCGGTCGAGGATTTTTTGCAAACTGTCCTGCAAAATAATCGAATTCGGCAAATCGGTAACGCGGTTGTAAAGAGCCAAACGGCTGTTTCTTATACTTTCCATCTGGAATTCGGTGATGTCTTCGCCGATGTAAAGGTAATTAAACAACAGTTTTACTGGGAAAAACCGCAGGGTCCGTTTTTGGCCATCGCTGTTGTTGACCATCAGGGTAATCGGCATTTGTTGGCCGATGAGGTGTTTGATGCCTTCCTGGTCTTCTTCTTCGACAATATCCCGCAAATGCTTGTATCGGGCAATGGCGGGAAAGTTGATTTTTAAGGATTTGTTGTAAGAAACGATTTTACCCTTTCTGTTGGTTTTGAACGAATAAGGTTTCAGATAATAATACCGGAAAAGCGACAACTCCACATCGGAGTTTTTCTTATTCAGAATAAAATAAACCACCAAACCCAAACAGATAAAGAGAAGACTGATAATCAGATAAAAAGTGAAAAGAGTGATGCGCAAATACGAGATATCCGACGTAACGTCTTCCGCAAAAAAGATATACGCCACAAAATACTGGCGGATCGAAAACTTTGGCGTCAGCGGATAAAAGGTAAGATAAGCGCTTTTACCCATGAATCTGATCTGATAGGTGCCTTCTTGGAGGCTGTACAAAGCCGATGTCATCTGGGCAATCAACAGCTCGCTGTTGGCCCCCCGAATGTAATCGTCGAACAATTTGTCTTTCGGGGAATCGATTTCTTTTTTATAGTGAATGGAAGCGTCCTTGCTGATCAGAAAATAATAGTTGTCGGTCATGTATTCGTCTTGGATAACGTCTTTCAGATAAGGATGCGCTTCGTAAAAAAGCAACTGATTGTCGATATTAAAAAAAATAAACTTCGTTAATTTGTCGTAACCTTTGAATCCGTCTTTGAAACTGTAAAAAGAAATCAGCTGTTCGTAATCGTTAAAGTCGTTTTTGACATAGGTATCGGATAAATCGGTATTGGTATAGTAATACCTGATACCTTCGATTTCATAAGCATCCAGGGTATCGGCCACTTTTCCGTAACCGACTACCGGAACCGAATGAATGGAAAGTTCATCCAAATGGTCAGCATAATTTTCCCCCATGTCTTGGTAATTGTCGATTTTGAATCGCAACCATTCCAAGTCCTGCTCGATTCTACTTTCCACCGCAAAACTCGCGCTCTTGCTCATCGAAGCGACATAGTCTATCCGGTTTTGTTCCATGAAGTTTTTAGAAACTCTTTGGTAGAAGTAGGCAACAAGTGCATAAGCAAGCGTAAAAAAGAGGAAAAAGATTAGAAAAACGCGAATGCTGAACTTGTTCATAAACCCTCCGTTTTATTATCTCACCTTAATTATACACGATTTTAACCAATTGTCAAAATATAAAAAAAGATTTTGCAAAATATTTTTCGCAAAATCTTTGTCTTACGATAAATCAAAATGCAAATAAAGATAGCTCCCCAAAAATGAGAAAAAGCCGATCAGGACCAAAACATGGAGCGCTCCGTAGGGTAATTTGACCCCATCGGGAGTCGCAACAAGCGACGGGAACAACACCTGAACCGCATTATTAAAGCGGGAAGCATCCAGCGAGCGGAAAAATTCCGAGGCCAAATACATGATATAGGCAATCACACTTACCAAAGGGGATTTAAGCAAAAAGACCAAAACACAAGACATCAGCCCGTAATAAATGCTTATCAGGCTTAACAGAACGAAAGCTTCCAGGTGGCTTATTTTAAAAACAAACCAGGAAGCAGACAAAAAGCCAATCGCAAAATAAAGGAAAGAAAACAAAAAGCCGATTGATACTCCCACAATGGTCAAAAGAATGAGTTTACTTAAAATAAAGGGAAGCCTCATCCTTTTGTAACTTAAATACAGGATATTATAACTGTCGCTTTGGGGAGTAAAACTCATTCCCATCACAAATGAAACCAGGAGCAGTTGCAATATTTTGGTTAGCAACAGACAGTTGGAAAAGTAATTATGGAAATAGGCTTTGTTGTTGACCAAATGCTCGGTTGGGCTGCTGAACGGCCTAGCGGACAAAAAGAAACCGATGCCTGTAAGAAGTAATACCCCCGAAAGCAAAAGGATATTGCGTTTGCCGAACAGATAACGAAAATGCAGTTTAAGCAAGCTCATTTTCGATTGCTTCCAAGTCGAAATAATCGTTCAGTTCAATTACCCGTTTGTTTCTGAAGGGATAGTTTTTCAGATGATGGGTAGAGATGATGATTAATTTCTTTTTCTTTTTCAAATTCTTCAGCTCTTCCATAAACACTTTCTTGGCTTCATCGTCCAAACCGCTTAACGGTTCGTCAAAAACATAGATGTCGACTTCGGTCATCAGGGTTTGAATCAACATGACTTTTTGTCTTGTCCCTTTGGAAAGGTTGATGATGCTGGTTGAGCGGAATTCTGCCAAACCGAACTTTTCGTAATAATACCGTAAAACCGAGGCGATTTCCTGCGAAGTCATTCCGCGGATTCTTCCGATGAGGTTTAAGAAAGAATCGACGCTTAAGTAATCCGGTAAAGGGAGCTGTTCCGGCATATAGCTGATTGCGACATCGTTACCTTTTATCCTTCCCTGGTATTTGATGATTTTCATGATGCACTTAAGCAAAGTGGACTTGCCGCTTCCGTTTGGACCGACGATGAAATTGGGGCAGTCGTTGGAAAAGGTGATATTCAGTTTATCCAATACCTGCACTTTACCGTACGATTTCGATAAGTCGATGGCTTCAATTTGGATCATAGGTAATCACCACCCCCTGATCGTATCCTTCGAAGGAATGCAACAAAGTAATCGGTTCGATAATCTGGCGGTAAGGTTTGCCAAGGTATTCGTAATAAATGATAAATCCGGCCTGTTCGGTTAAATACTGACCGAAATAGCTGAAAGGCAAAACCACTGTTCTTGTTTCCCTGTCCGCAAATTCCAGCGAAAAACTCATTTCTTTCGGTCTTTTGGTCAAGGATACTTCTTCTTCGATTATTTCCGCTACATTCCGGGTTTCCGGAATACTGTTGCTTATTATTTTCGTATAATCATAATTTATCTGGCAAGTGGCATTGATCAATTCGATATTGGTGATTTTTACGATTTCGCTTTCTAGGGACGATAACTGAAGCACCACGCCGGCCAAACCGGTTTGGTTTTTGAGTTGCCCCGTCAAACCCAGCAATTGATTGACGATAAAAGCTTTTCGGCTTTTGCCCTGGTAAAAGGCGATGCTGCCCAACGGTAAACTCAAATTAGTGCCGTCCCCGACGGTCAAATTGAGTTTGGCTTCTTTTAAGGAAATCGGAGAATCGCTTGAGAAAGGAAAGTGCAAGGTAAGCCGGGCTGGATAATATTTGGTTTTGGATAATTTGATGAAATTCTCTTCAACCGTCAATTTCTTCGGTTCCACCCGATATTCGTCGAGCGAATCTTCGTCGGTTAGGGTTGCGGAAACGATGGCTTCCGGAGTCAGAAAGAAACTGTCCTGATGGCTTAACCATAGATCAAGCGAAAAGGTTTGGGCTTCATCCAAAACAAAGGCGAGAGATGTGGGAACGGTAATTATCGCATGTGGTTTTTGGCGCTTTTGGTTGACGACGATTAAATAGGTTAGCAGTCCCAAGAACAGCGCCAGTCCCAAAACAACCAAGAGGGTTCTACCGGATTTGCTCTTCATAAAAATCATAATACTGATTGATGATATCAATCGTCTCCCACATTCCTTTTTTAAATGCTATACCCATAATGTAGTATTTGCAGGCACCGTTGTTGAGACGCGCTTCGCCTTTGGCACTGACGGTAACTTTGGTTTTGGGCTGCACGACAATATTGAAATCCTGTTTGACGGTCCGGTCTTCTTTTTCCTTTACACCAACTTCCAGTTTAACCGCCGTATCGAGCCCTGCGGTTAAGGTTTTGATTTTACCCGATATTTTTAAGCCCACCGTTCCGGTTGCGCTTCTCGTTATTTCCTGGGAAGTCGATTCGGTAGTCGCGTAATTGAATTTGAGCGGTTCTTTGGTGTTGTTAGCCCGGGCAAAAATGGTTTCCCCAACGTAGGTTACGGTTTGGTTTTCATTGACAACATAGACGCTCCACCCGAAAAGTTTACGTTTTACACGATCCAATGCTTCTGCTTTTTCGGTATCGGAAAAAGCAACCAACAGTTTGGCACGCGAAATTTTCGGAATGGTAATCGATTGAAAAGTGGGATGTCCCGTGTCGTTGGCAAAAGCCAAAAGCGAGACATTAAAACAAATGAACAATAACAAAAAGGCTGTTAAGATTTTTTTCATGTAAAAAAAGCACCCTTTCTGAAGTTCCTTAATGTGGAACTCTGCAACCATTATAACAACCCCAGAAACGTAATTCAAGGGTTATCGGTTGCGAAAAACGGGTGCTTTTTGCAAATTACGAATTATTAATCAGCAAGAAAATTTTCGATATCGGCGACTTCTTTGATAATATCTTCCGACAGATTCCGGCTTTCTTTTTCAAGTATCAGGATATTGTCTTCGATGCGAACCCCGATACCTTCTTCGGCAATATACAGTCCCGGTTCGATGGTAATCACCATTCCTTCTTTCAAACCCAGGCTCATGAGCGATGGGTCATGGACATCGAGTCCCAAGGAGTGACCGATGGAATGGTAATAGTATCGGGACAGTTCGGCTTTTTCTTTTATCAAACCGAGTCTGATGCAACCTTCCGCAAGCAATTCCTTGGCGTAATCGTTGATTTCCTGCCAGGTAACGCCGGCTTTCGCAAAGGCGATGCACTTCTTGTTGACCTCGAGAACCACTTCGTAGACCTCCTTTTGGCGTTTCGTGAACTTGCCGCTTACCGGGAAGGTTCTGGTGATATCGCTCGAATAGTTTTCGGTATAACAGCCGACATCCATGAGCAATAAGCTGTCTTTTTCAATCGGACTATTGTTTTCTTCGTAGTGGAGAACCGTGGCGTTTTTGCCGCTTGCGATAATGTTGCCGAAGGAATTCTTTTTGCCGTTTTTGGTCAAAACGAAACCGAAATATCCTTCCGCATCGCATTCTGTCTGCAGGTTGTGCCGGTTCTTCATGACATTGTAAATGGCTTCTTTCGTGGTGACGATGCTTTTCCTAATCAGTTCGACTTCTTCCGGTTCCTTAATCATTCTGAGTTTTATCATATCCAGATAAATGTTTTTGATTTCCAAAGCCGGATAATCTTCTTTGACTTTTTTGGCAAAATCAAGGGCAAAAGTATTGTATAAAGGCAAATTGCGGTATTCCAAATCCAAATATAGTTTTTCGATCACATGTTCGGAAAATCTCAAAGGTTGCATGTAATTGAGCATGAGGTTTGTGAAATCGACGTTGTACCGGATTTTTTGCACAGGAATGCCGGAAATCTGGGATGCTTCTTCTTTCGATAACTTATGGCCCACCCATTTGGCAAGAATCGGATCGTTTTCGTCGATGAAGAGCCATTCGTCGTATTGATGGTTGAATTTGACGATAAGTACCACGACATTGGCTTGGCGGATTCCGGTCAGATAAAAGAAATTGTGGTTGACCACAAACGGATATACAGCATCCGCGGTTTTGAAATGTTCGTATCCGGAATGAAACAAAGCAAGCGAATTATCGGCGATTACGTCGAAGACTTTTTTTCGGTTTTTGGTAAAAAATTCTGCATTCATATATATATTCTCCTAGCTTTTTTAAGCTTCTGTCCGTTATTTTTTACCGGAAGGTTTTTTCGCCTTCGCGGTTGTGGTTTTCTTGGCAGCGGTTTTCGAGGAAGTTTTTTTGGTGTCGGCATTTTTGGCCACCGGTTTCGGATTATGGTAATTTTCCAATACTTCCGCAAACATCACCATGACTTTGGTGGCATCGCGGATTGTCACTCCGTCCAAGGTCAAGCCGATGATATCGTCATGGAATTTGTCGTGGGATTTGAGGATTTTTTTGGTTTGCGGGGTAACGCTTAACCGGATGACCCGATTGTCCATTTCATCCCGCGTTCGCACCAAATAACCTTTCTGCACCAAACGGTTAATCATCGTGGTCAAAGCACCGACGGTGATTTTTTGTTTGTTGGCGATAAAAGTCATCGGTTTGTTGTTGTTGAGTGCGACAGTTTCCAAAACATGCACTTCGCCGAGCGTCAGGTCTTTGATAACCGTTGTGTCCATTTTTTGGCTTTCGATGACATTGGTCATGTTGACGACAAAACGGAATGCTTCCTCTAGTTTGGCGAGCAGTTTCTTTTCTTCTTTGGTGAAATTTTTCGGTTTAGGCTGCGGGGTTTTGACTATTTCTTTCGGTTTTTCCGCTTTCGGCTTTTTGGTTTCCTTTGGTTTTTCCGCTTTCGGTTTTTCTTGTTTTGGCTTAGCCTCTTTCGGTTTCTCCGTTTTTGCCTTTTCTGCTTTTTTTGGCGTTTCCTCTACCGGTTCCGCTTTTTCGGTTTCTGAAGCTTTGGTTTCTTTTGGTGTTCCGGCCGCAACTTCCAACGCAGGGATTTCTTGCGACGCTTTTTCTTCGATCGGAACTTCCGGGGAAACGGTTTCTTCCCATGGGTCAGGCGTGATTTTGCCGAACAACTCTTCGTAAGACATTTCCATCGGTTTTTCGACGGCTTTTTTCTTTTGGCGGCCTGATCCTTTTTTCGAAGGTTCGGTTTCGAGAATCGGAATATTCAAAACAGGTTCGGCTGCTGTTTCTTTTGCTTCGGTTTTGGCTTTTTTTGTTTTTGCGTCAGCAGACTTGGTTTTGGCAGTTTTGGTTGAAGTATTGGAAGTTGCTTTTTTGGGGGTTGCTTTTGTTTCTTTGGTAGTTACTTCTTTAGTATTTGCGTCTTCCGCTTTTTTATTAACTGCTTTTTGAGGTTCTTTCTTAGCTGTTTTAGTTGTTTTTTTAGACGTTTTTGCTTTTTTTTGGGCAGTTGTTTTGGAGGGAATTTTGGTTCCTTTTGATTTGGTATCAGAGGGCGTAGTTTTACTTTTGGTTGCTTTGCCTGTTGTTTTTTCATTTGATGAAGCTTCTTTTTTGGTTTTTGTGGTTAGGGTTTCTTTCTTTTCCATATCATCACCTATTGTTATTATATTAAATAATACTTTTAATGTCAAACTTAATGTATTATTTTCGTTGTTCAGGGACTGTTGCCGAAACAAAAAAAGACCCGAAGGTCTTTTTTTAGCTATTTGAGCGCTTCTTCGATGTAGTAGACCAAATCCGAAATGCGCTTTACTTTTTGGGCGGATTCATCATCTACCTGAATGCCGAATTCGTCTTCGATAGCCATAATCAATTCCACCGCATCCAAAGAATCGGCGCCAAGGTCGTCAATGATATGCGTATCCATTGTAATCTTGCTGGCATCGACATCCAATTCTTTCGCAATAATGTCTCTAACTTTTTCAAATACCATACTTCTTTTCTCCTTATTAATCCTTTTTTTGTTTTTTCTTCGGTTCCGGTTTCGGCGGAGCAGGTTGGGTTGGATCAATCATGGTAAGTTGCAACCGACCCTTTGCCACATCCACATCGTGAACCCAAACTTTGACAATCTGTCCGACTTGAACGACGTCAAGCGGATGTTTGATAAATTTGGTGGACATTTTGGAAATATGGATTAGTCCATCGTCTTTAACACCGCAGTCGACAAAGGCACCGAAATCAACGACATTGCGTACGGTACCCTGAAGTTCCATTCCCGGTCGCAAATCTTCCAAGTGAAGCACGTCGCTTCTTAAAATCGGCGCTTCGATTTCATCGCGCGGGTCGCGAAGCGGCGAAATGAACGCATCGAGGATATCGTTGAAAGTATATTCGCCGGCACCAAGTTCTTCCCGCAATTTCTCGCGGTCCAATTTTTTGATTGCTTCCACAAGTTCAGGCGAACCGATGTCTTTGCTTGTGAAACCTAAAGTGGCTAGAATTGTCCGAGCCAAATCATAAGACTCAGGATGGATTGAGGTCATATCAAGAGGTTCCACGCCGTCGGTTATCCGTAAGAAACCGATAGCCTGTTCCAATGTCTTCGGACCGATTCCTTTGATTTTGATATCGCTGCGACTTAAAAATTTTCCGTTTTCATCGCGATACTGAACAATCTTTTTGGCCATACCCGCATTCAATCCCGCAACATATTTTAAAAGCGACGGGGAAGCAGTATTGATGTTAACGCCGACTTGGTTAACGGCCGTTTCCACTACGAAGTTTAGCTGATCGGCCAATTTCGATTGGGTAACGTCATGTTGGTATTGACCGACACCGATCGATTTCGGTTCGATTTTGACAAGTTCCGAAAGCGGATCCTGAAGACGGCGCGCAATCGAAACGGCGGAACGTTCTTCGACTTCGTAATCCGGGAATTCTTCGCGGGCCAAGTCGGAAGCGGAATATACCGATGCTCCGGCTTCGTTGACGATTACGTATTGGACTTTGCGTCCGAGTTTTTTTAAGTTTTCCGCAACAAACGCTTCAGTTTCGCGGCTTGCGGTACCGTTGCCAATGGCGACGATATCCACATCGTAATTATTGACAAGTTCCAGGAAAGTTCTTACCGCCTGCTGGTAACGTTCTTCCGGAACTTTTTCGTTGACATTCTTTTGGTGCGGATACATCACGGATTTAACCAAGACTTTTCCGGTCGGGTCAACAACCGCCATTTTGCATCCGGTACGGTAAGCCGGGTCAATACCCAAAACAATCCGGTCTTTCATCGGCGGCTGCAGTAAATAATTGCGCAGGTTTTCTCCGAAAATATGAATAGCTTGGTTTTCGGCTTTTTCTTTTAGTTCAGAACGGATTTCCCGTTCAATCGAAGGTTTGATTAAGCGCAAGTATCCGTCCGTACAAGCATCCTTGACATATGGGGCGGTAATGGAATCTTCTTTTTTGATAACGTCGCTTAGGATATAATTAAGCACTTTTTCGACGTTTTCGTTAATCCATACCTTTAAAACTTTTTCGTTTTCGCCGCGGTTGATGGCTAAAACCCTGTGGAGTTTAATTGTTTTAAGCGGTTCCTCGTAGGCATAATACATGCCGTAGACTTGTTTTTCGTCTTTGGCGCCTTCCCGGACTTCGGTTTTGATGGTCGCGTTTTGCACGAATTCTTTGCGGATCCAGGTCCGGTAAGTCGGTTCATCCGAAACGATTTCCGCAATAATATCTTTCGCACCGTTCAAGGCTTCATCTATATTATTGACCACAACGCCTTCTTTAATCATTTCCTGAACTTTTTCTTCGTCGTCAGGCAAAACCGTTACGTATTTGCCGGCTTCGGCCAACACATCTTCTGGACTGCCGTCCGGAAAGGAAAGCAGATATTCGGCGAGCGGTTCCAAACCCTTTTTCTTGGCTTCGGTGGCTCTCGTCTTTTTCTTTTCTTTGAACGGCCGGTAAATATCCTCGAGTTCCGCAAGCTTGGTGGCTTTTTTGATTGCTTCGTTGATTTCCGGCGTCAAACGACCTTTTTCTTCAATTAAACGGCGAACATCTTCTTTTCTTTCTGCCAGTTTCTTGCCATAATCCCATTCCTGGTAGATGGCCCGAATCTGTTCTTCATCAAGATTCCCGGTTACTTCTTTACGATAACGAGCGATAAACGGAATAGTCGCATTTTCTTCTACGATTAACTGAAGGACAGCACGGATCTGACTTATTTTTACATTTTGTGCTTTGGCAACTTGGGCTATTAGTTGGTCCGATAGGTAATTTTCATCCATTGATACTTCCTCCCTTTATTTACCAAACATTTTACCATAAACGCGCTTTTTTTGCAAGTTATTCATACCCAAATCAACGGGGTCAGCTTCGCAAAAGATTTAGCAATCGCCATAGAATTATCGTCGTTTGGTCAAAGCGCATTTCGTCGCGGGTACCCTCCACTTGGTCTTTGTCGACAAGCAAAGTGTCCCGGTAACTGATGGCATAGTAAAAGAAACCGTCTTCGGGTGCTTTGGTATCGCCCGTCGTATAACCCGTGACGCCGATACCGACATCGGATGAAGCTATGGCGCGGACCATTTCCGCCATTTTGCCCGCGGCTTCCCCCGAAACGGTACCGTATTCTTTCAGGAACTTCGGTTTGATTCCCAAAATTTTGGCTTTGGTCTGATCGGAATAAGTCACATAACTTTCTTCGGTAACCAACGATGCCCCCGGGACGCTGATGATTCGCGATATCAGCATTCCTCCGGTACATGATTCCGCGCAACTGATCAAAAGACGTTTTTGATGAAGCAGATTGACGACCATTTTTTCCAAAGTCATCTCGTCAATTCCGATTATTTCCTTTTGGTGCGAGTCGATAAACTGTTTAACATATTCTGCAAAAATTACTTGGTTTTTCGGTGTATCCTGCATCAGAAAATAGAAGAAAGTCGCAAGGCCTTGGGTTTCCGTAATGATTCCGATTCCGCCTTCCGTCCGGAAACCGTCGCAATCGTTTTTTGTTTCCCGGGCCAAATATTTATTGATTAGGATCACTTTTTTGGTTAAAACCCGGGGAAGTTTTCGGATTTCCGACCATATGCAATCAAACTTTACCTCAGGAATATTTAGTTCGAACGGAAAGTTTAAGAATTTCTTAATTTCTTCAAACATGATTTGTTCACCTCGTTTTTGGGAAAGGCTGATTTTCCTCCCACATAGCTTTCGTGATTTTATAACACTTAAGCAAGCCCGACTGATGGCTTTTGCAATTGGCTTTAAAAAGATTTCCTTCGTATCTCATCCCGCATTTTTCCATCACCCGGCCGGAAGCCGGATTCTCGATTAAATGTTTGGCAAGTAAAACCCGGAAATTGTTTCGGGAAAAAGCATAGTCGATTACTCCTTGCAAAGCTTCCGTGGCATAGCCTTGATTCCAGAAAGTTTTGCCCAAACAATAACCGATTTCGGCTTGCATCAAATCGAACTTTAAATCAAAAAGGCTGATGGTGCCGATTGCTTCCTGGGTTTCTTTAATCGTTATCACCCATTGAAAGAAATAGGGTCTTTCGTACATCAAAAGCCAGGAAGTAATAACTCTTTTGGTTTCTTCGATGGACTGATGGGTATTCCATGACAAATGTTTGGTTACTTCGTCGTCGCTGGCCCAATTTTCATACATTTTTTGTAAATCGGCCAAACCGATCGGTCGCAGAAACAAACGGGAAGTTTCGATGGTTGCTCCGTTAAAAGGTCTGATTTCGTTCATATCGTCTATCCTTAACTGTCTTTTATAAATCTATTATAGCAAATTTTTCCGAAAACCGTTCTCATTTTTATAAAAAACAACCCGTTTACCTGCTTTTTGGTTTCGCCAAACGGGCATTTCATGGTATAATAAAAGAAAGACGGGAGGACACGATGAAGACTGTAACCAAAGAAAATATCTACGAAACCGTAATCAACAAATCGCGCTTTATCTCATACCTGGCCCCGGTTCAATCCGTCGAAGAAGCCAAAGAATACCTTGCGGGGTTAAAAATGCGTTATCCCGATGCCACCCATCATGTCAGTGCTTTTATCGTCGGTCTGGGCGGGGAAAACGGCCGTTACAGCGACGACGGGGAACCGAGCGGCACCGCCGGTTTGCCGGTTTTCGATGTCCTGCGCAAAAACGGTTTGACGAATTGCATTTGTGTGGTGATCCGCTATTTCGGGGGAATCAAATTGGGCGCCGGCGGGTTGGTCCGAGCCTACAGCAAAAGCGCAAGCGAAAACGTCAAAACCGCTATGGTTGTTCCGATTATCAGTTACAATAACTTAAAGATATCCTTTTCCTACCGTTTTATCAACGATGTCGAACAGGTTCTTTCGGCCTACCAAATCATAAACAAAACATTCAGTCATATCGTCCAAATCGAAATCAGGGTCCCAAGCGACCAAACCGACGGACTGATTAAAATCCTGACCGAAAAAACCCTCGGCCAAATCGAGATTAAAAAAAGCTAAACAGTGCATTTCGAGCGCTTCTGTTTAGCTTAATGATTATTCGGTTTGGTAAACGGAAACAATAAATTGGTTTCCTGTTGGTATAAAGTATATTTCGCGTTGTGTTCAACCCATTCTTTTTCCAGTTTGGGAATCCGATAATACTGGTTGAGCAAAAAGAGCATGAGCGGTCCCAAAATGAGCAGCCATTTGGAGCCGTCCAGCGAAAGCATAATGAGGAAAATTCCCCACCACAACATCATTTCGCCCCAATAGTTCGGATGGCGGCTGACTTTCCAAAGTCCCCGGTTGTTGATGGCGTATTGATGGTCTCTTTTGTGATTGAAAACCGACAGTTGCAATGTGCTGATGATTAAGACGACCATTCCGACAAAACCGATGACTAAACTGAAAATAGTGGCCAAATTGATTTCCTTGACGGATAAATCGATTAAAACCAAAGCCGGGAGAGAAAGTGAAATGCTTAAAATAAACGATACCAGCCAGCGGACAATCATTTTAAGAAACCAATTTTTGGCTTCCCGGTGGCCGACCAGTTTAGGATATAACAAAGCATCGATAATCGGGAAGGTCAATCCCATGCTTAAGCAACCGGCAACGCCGAAACCGTGACCGCTTTTGACAAGCAATGCTGCATAAACCACGATTGTTATCGGCATGACGCGTTCAAACAGATAAGAAAAGTCCAGCGGCAAAACGCATTCCGCAATAAACAAAAGAAGGGTTGCGACGGCTGTTCCGATCAACAGTTTGGTTAAATAGTCATTGATATTCAAAAAACTCCAAAGAAGGATAGCGGAAGTCATGGCGATTGCCAAAAACAAAAACAGGATTAACGTCCTGAGGAAAGGAAAACGCACCATAAAAAAAACACCTTTCGTTTACCACCCCTATTATACTTTAAACGAAAGGCATTTTCAACTATCTTGATAGTTTTTTACCTACTAAGTATTTTCTTTTGGTCGCTTCTCCGCCCCGCAGATGCTTTTCCTGCTTATTGATTTGAAAAAGAGCCTGCACCTGCTCGAACAATTGCATGTCGAGGTAAGGCAAACGTTCCGACAAATCCTTGTGTACGGTACTTTTTGAACACCCAAGTCGACGCGCCACTTTTCTGACGTTGCTTTGTTCCAACAACAAGAGCTCTGCACCCAATAATATCCGCTCTTTCATTTCAGGATCCATTTGCCTCACCCACTTCATTGTATGAAGCAGGTTTTTTAATTATGAATTATCAAAGGTAAAAAAATAATCAGGAAAGAAGTGATGATTTTGCAACATTTGATGAATCACGAAAAACACTATATAACCTTGAACAATTATTTAAGAGCCTATTACGGCGAAAAAGTCTATAAGATTTCCTTAAATCCCGGGTTCACCTGTCCCAACCGCGACGGAAAAGTCGATACGACCGGCTGTCTGTTTTGTTCCAGTATGAAAAGCGGAGATTTTTCGGGGGATGTAAGTCTATCCTTAAAAGCCCAGTTTGCTTCCGTCAAAGAAAGAATGCAGGCCAAATGGGAAGAAGGGTCTTATATCGCTTATCTTCAGGCCGGAACCAATACGTACGCGCCCCTTGATGTTTTGGAAAAAACTTTTTCGACGCTATTGAACTTGGACGAAAAAGTAATAAGCATCAGTATCGCCACGCGACCCGATGAAATATATCCCGAAATTATCGAACTTTTAAAAAAACTCCAAACCAAAAAGACGGTTTGGGTGGAACTCGGTTTTCAGACTGTCCATCCCGAAACTTACCGTTTCTTTCACCGCGGTTACGAAAACGAATGTTTCGAAAAAGCGGTAAAACTATTGCATGAAGCAAACATCGCTATCATCGTACACATCATCAACGGTCTTCCTTTCGAGACCAAAGAGATGATGTTGGAAACCGTGCAATATCTGGCCGAGTTTCCCATTTCCGGAATCAAGATTCATATGCTGCATGTCATGAAAGATACGCCGCTCGGTCAAATGTATCTGGAAAAACCTTTTCCGCTTCTATCGCTCGAAGAATACGTTGAAATTACCGCGGAACAGTTAAGGTATCTTCCGAGCGATATCGTGATTCACCGGTTGACGGGAGATGCCCCACTCAATTTACTTATTGCGCCCGAATGGACCAAAAAGAAATTTGTGGTTCTGAACGAAATCGACAAATACATGCGAAAAAGAAATATTTGGCAAGGAGACAAGGCGAAATGCAAAAGATAACCGAAATTGCCCATCAATTGCTTAAGGAACACTTAAAAGCAGGGGGGATTGCGGTTGATGCCACCTGCGGCAACGGTTTTGATACGGTTTTTTTGGCGAACCTTGTCGGGCCAAAAGGAACAGTTCACGCATATGATATTCAAAGTATCGCCATCGAACGCACCAAAAGATTAGCTGCCGAACTGGGACTGACCAATATCGAATACCATTGGGAATCGCACGAAAATATCGCTTTGCCGAAAATCGACGGTGTCATCTTCAATCTGGGATATCTTCCTGCCGGTGATAAAACCATAACGACCGAACCCGATGTTGTTTTACGCACCGTCCAAAAACTGCTAAACCATATGGACCAAAACCCCAATTTATTAATCGTGGTTGTTTTGTATCCCGGCCATGAAAAAGGCAAAAAAGAAAGCCTCGTCTTAGAAAGCTTCCTTTCCCAACTTGATTCCGGTTATTTGGTCACCAAAATCGTGCCGCTAAACCAACACAACGCCCCTTATATCCTGACGATAGAACGCAAAAGACCTAAATAAACATTATGTGTTTTTTTAGGTCTTTTTTAGTTATATCTGCGCTGTTGTTTTGCCAAAAACTTTTTCGGGATTGATATTTTTACTGCCGCGCACGACTTTAAAATACACATGATTGCCAGCTTCTTGATCGATTTCGGTCGTTCCGCTTACCCCAATCTTGTCGCCCTGCTTAACGGTATCGCCGGCTTTGACCGTTACCTCGCTTAAGCCGTAATAATGCGTCTTAATGTTGTCCGTATGCTCAATAATGCAATAGTTTCCGTAAAGTGGGCTTTCGCGCACTTCAATGACCGTTCCGCTGAAAGCACTCTTGACATCGAAAGGTTGATTGTCGATTCGGGCAAAGGATGTTCCCACACTAATCCGATAGCTGGTCCCGTATTTTATCAAAGCTTTTTCCTGGTCGCTTTGGCTGGCATCTCGTTCGTAAAATTTCCGCACGACTATAAAATCAGACACATTGTCAAATGGGTGCTTTAAGACCTCAGGAACGGGATCTTCTTCATGGTCAATCGGCTGCTTATCGTTCGGTTCCTCAATCGGAGTGTTGTCAATCGGATCGGCGGTTGCAGAAAGGATGAGGGCAATAAATAATAGTGCTAATATCCCCACAAAAAAGAAAAATTGAAAGCGATTCTGACCAATTTTTTTAATCCAACTCTTCACTGTATCACCTCATAGTTATTATGATACATTAAAGAGTTTTTATACAATTATTTATTAGGAGATAATAGCGTTAATCGCTTTGATAAAATCGATGATGGCGCTGGAAACAATGTAAGAAACGACAATAGCTATGATAATATAAAAAGCACGGATGGAAGTAACGCTGCCTTGTTTGAAAATTTTGTGAATTTGCGAATCAAACAAAACTTTTAAAGAAATTACCAACATAAACAAAAACGACAAAAAGAAAACAATCGCATAATATTTATTTGCCATAATTCAATCTCCTTTATTCTTTGTCTTTTTTTAAAAAATAATTTTTTTATTTTTTGGCAATTTTAAAACAACTTTAAAATTAATCCAATTCAATTCGTATTATACCATAAACTATGAAAAAAACCCCTAAAGGGGGTTTAGTTCTGCGAATTTTTGGCAAGAATGATTTCTTTGCTCTTCATTAAGCGAATGATATTGCTTCGCTCGTTGTCCTCCAGTTTCATCGTTATATAACGAATGGTTTCTTCCATTTCCGGAATCATGATAAACTCAATCGCATTGACGCGCCGACGGGTCTTTTCGATTTCTTTGGCCAACATGTCGCAGGCTTTTTCGAGTTCTGCCATCTTAATCATTTTCGGAAGCAGTTTCGAAAGACTCATGATGGCATCATCCAAATCGGGATGCGTAAAGGCAAAGCCGTAAGTCAAATCGATTTTATCCTTTGCTTCGTATTGGATAGTCGGAATTTTAATATTCATGACCGTCCGCGAAGAGGTGGATAGACTTACCGAATTGCTTGGTACCATCAATGCTTCGACGATTCCTTCAAAACTCATCTTTTGTTTGGCACTGATGTACTTTTTCATGATTTTCGCAAGTTCTTCCTCAACTTCAAGACGCAAAGCGCGGTTTTCTTTGATGATTTCCATAAACCGTTGAACGAATTCGTCTTGTTTGTCTTTTAAAAGTTTATGGCCGCGTTTTGCGGTGGCGAGCTGTCTTTTAACCCGCGTTAATTCCATGCGGGTCGGATTAACTGTTCCTAATGCCATTTGCTATTCCTCTTTTGGCAAGTATTTGTTAATCTTTTCGACGCTGATCCGTTTGAGTTCAGTTCTTGGTAAGATTGTCAGTAATTTCCAGCCAATATCCAATGTTTCTTCAATGGTGCGGGCTGTATTGTAACCTTGCGAAACATATTGTTCTTCGAAGGCTGTTGCGAATTTGGAATAAAGAATATCGATATCCGAAAGCGCTGCTTCACCGAGGATGGTGGCAAGTTCTTTGGCTTCTTTTCCGCGGGCATATGCAGCGAACAATTGGTTCATCGTTTCCGCATGATCTTCTCTGGTCTTGCCAGCGCCGATACCTTTATCCTTCAGACGGCTGAGCGAAGGCAAAACATCGATTGGCGGAGTGATTCCCCGGCCGTACAATTCCCGGGAAAGAATAATCTGTCCTTCGGTAATGTAACCGGTAAGGTCCGGAATCGGATGGGTTTTATCGTCTTCTGGCATCGTAAGAATCGGAATTTGGGTAATGGAACCTTTCTTTCCTTTGATTCTTCCGGCACGTTCGTAAAGCGAAGCAAGGTCGGTATACATATATCCCGGATAACCTCTGCGGCCAGGAACTTCTTTCCGGGCAGCGGAGATTTCCCGCAATGCTTCAGCATAATTCGTAATATCGCTGATGATGACAAGAACATGCATGCCTAATTCATAAGCCAAATATTCGGCACAGGTAATAGCCATCCGCGGGGTGGCAATCCGTTCGATTGCCGGGTCGTTGGCCAAATTCATGAACAGCACAGACCGTTCGATGGCGCCGGATTTTTTGAAATCGCTGATAAAGTAGTCGGCTTCTTCGAAAGTAATACCCGTTGTCGCAAACACGACCGCAAACTTTTCATCCGAATTTCTAACCCTGGCCTGACGGGCGATTTGCGCAGCTAGTTTGGCATGAGGCAAACCGTTTCCGGAGAAGATCGGCAATTTTTGGCCCCGAACCAAAGTATTCAGACCGTCGATGGCGCTGATACCGGTTTCGATAAATTCGTTAGGATAGTCGCGGGCAACCGGATTCAATGGTGTACCGTTGATGTCCATGACTTTTTCCGGGATGATTTCGCCTCCGCCGTCAATCGGCCGGCCCATCCCGTCAAAAACACGTCCCAAAATATCGGGCGAAAGTTTGATTTCGATTCCGTGGCCTAAGAAGACGGCTTTTGCGGAACTGATTTTTAATCCTTGAGCGGAGTCGAATAATTGCACGAGGGCTTTATCTTTGTCGACTTCCAGAACCTTCCCGATCCGTTCTTCGCCGTTGGCCTGTTTGATTTTGACAAGTTCGTCGTATTTGATGCCTTCAACATGATCGACCAACATCAAGGGGCCAACAACTTCACGAATAGTTTTATACTCTTTCGCCATCGTCTTCGTCTCCCTTCAATAGTCTCTGATATTCTTCGGTCAATCCGAGGTTAATTGCATCATATTGCGTTTTAAATTCGTCTTCTTTGATATATTTCATCCGTCCGATTTGTTCCAAAACTTCCATGCCGGTAAGTTTGAAGAAACTTACGCCGTTGTTTAATCCGTCTTGGGAAAGATGGAACCAGGTTAGGATGGTTTTTAAAATTCCGTGTTGTTTGGTTAATGAACTGAAAGTGTCCACATCATGGAAGGCATTTTGATGCAGGAAGTCCTCGCGAATCCGACGGGCGCATTCAAGCACCAAGCGGTCGGAGAATTCCAGCGAATCCACACCGACCAGTCGCACGATTTCCTGAAGTTTGGCTTCTTCCTGAAGAATCGCCTTTGTTTCCTGCACAATCTGCGACCAATCTTTTTCGACTTGGGTATCGAAATAATCGCGCATATTTTCTTCGTAAAGCGAATAACTCTTCAGCCAGTCGATGGCAGGGAAGTGACGGGCATAGGCAAGCGATGCACTTAAACCCCAGAATACTTTAACGATTCTGAGCGTTGCCTGTGAAACCGGTTCGGATGTATCTCCGCCCGGAGGCGATACGGCACCGATGGCGCTGATGGCTCCGGTTCTTCCTTCGCTGCCTAAGCAGGTGACAAGACCGGCCCGTTCGTAGAATTCGGAAAGGCGGCTGGACAGATAAGCCGGATAGCCTTCTTCACCAGGCATTTCTTCCAAGCGGCTGCTCATTTCCCGCAACGCTTCGGCCCAACGCGATGTCGAGTCGGCCATAATGGCTACGCGATAACCCATATCGCGGAAGTATTCCGCAATCGTAATACCGGTATAGATGGATGCTTCCCGCGCCGCAACCGGCATATTGGAAGTATTGGCAATCAACACGGTCCGTTTCATCAGGGTTTGACCGGTTTTCGGGTCTTTCAAATGAGGGAACTCATTCAAAACGTCGGTCATTTCGTTTCCACGTTCACCGCAGCCGATATAAACAATTATATCCGCATCCGCCCATTTGGCAAGCTGGTGCTGAACTACGGTTTTACCCGAACCGAACGGTCCCGGGATTGCGGCTATACCCCCGATGGCAATCGGGAAGAGCATATCGATTACTCTTTGGCCGGTAACCATCGGCGCATAAGGCGCCATTTTCTTTTGATAAGGACGACCTCTTCTGACCGGCCAGGTTTGTAACATCGGCACTTCATGGGTTACGCCCTTATTGTCGACAATTCGGGCAATCGGAGTAGTAATGTTTGTTTCGCCGTTGAAAATCCAAACGACTTTGCCCGATAGGGTTGGCGGAACCATTATTTTGTGAAGTACGGCAGTTGTTTCCTGAACCGTTCCCAAGATGTCGCCGCCGGTTACAAAGTCCCCGACTTTGGCAACGCTGTCAAACCGCCAACGTTTGATGCGGTTTAATTTGGGAACATCGATTCCGAGCGGAATCCGGTCGCCCGAGCTTTGATAAATAACATCAAGCGGACGTTGGATACCGTCAAAAATGCCTTCGATTAAACCCGGTGCAAGTTCGACCGAGAGGGGTTCGTTGGTCCAATAGACCGGTTCGCCGGGACCGATACCCGCGGTTTCTTCGTATACTTGAATCGAAGCCAAATCGTCTCGAAGTTCGATGACTTCGCCGATAAGGCGTTTCTCGCTGACGCGAACGACATCGTACATTTGTACGTCTTTCATGCCTTTCGCCACAATTAAAGGTCCGGAAACCTTGGTAATGATTCCGATTTGATTTTTATATTGATTGGAATTCATCGCCATCACCCTTTCTAAAATATATTAATCCCGATGGCTTTTTCGACATTCTTCTTGACTTTGTTCAATCCGACACCGATTCCTTCTTCTTTCATCGGAACAGGTATAATCATTGGGAAGAGGCTGGATTGATAAGTCGCGATTGTCTCAGGAATTTTTTCGTACAATTCCTCATCGATGAAAATTATTTTGCTTTTTTTTGAGAGCTGAAAAATGGTTTTTTCGACTTCTGCAAGACTTTCTTTGATTATCGGCACGCAACCGACGGCACTGAACAATAGCACGGTGTCGTTGGTTCCGAGGGCCACGATATCCATCTTGTTATCCATTTGAACCACCTTTCTTAGTATTCCAACAATTGACTCATATCGACTTGTTCGTTTCCTGCTTGAGCGTAAATCATCCGGATATTTTTGGCTTCGGCTACTTTTAACAAGTAATAATAAATTACCGGTCCGATATCGAAAGCATCGTATTTAAAACGTTTGATTTCCTCCAACATGAGTTTGTCAAGAGCGTTATGGGTCATGTCCAAATTATGGTTTTCATTGAAAACTTTAAAAATTCTGCTGATTTGGCCGTTATATTCCGTTTCCCAAAGTTTTGGTAGTTTTTCCAGGGGCAGGGAATAAGAATTCAAAAATTTGTTTAATTCGATTTTGCCGTGGGTTAACAACATTTCTTTGAAAGTTTCCTGGTCCCACTTCAATTCGCGTGAGCGAAGGAAAGTTAACAAATTTGCAGAATCGATATAAATCTGAAAATAGGTCTTGAGGGAAGGAGCCGTAAAAAGATGGAATTGATCAAATATATAATCAAAAATCGTTTGATCGATTACGGTGCTGAAAATCCGCGGATTGGTTATTCCCTGAACGTTCTTCTCGATGGCTTGCATAAGCTTTCGCACAGGTTTGTCCAAACCGTTATAGTCACCTTCAAGAATCGCTTTTTTCAAAGTTTCTTTCGGAATCGTTCCGAGCGGAACATACACATCGAAATGGGTGATGCCGAAATACTTTTGTTTGAAAAAGTATCTGATGTTGATAGCATCGCTTTGAAAAAAGAATAAATCGGTGTAGTTTTTTTGCGGGGTCAGTTCATCGATCAAGGCTTTTACGCCCAAGAGTTCCTGATCAATCAATTCTTCCAAAGTCCCGGCGCTTTCGCTTTTTCCGTAACCTAATTCCGTCAAAGTTTTGAAAAATGAATTTTTATCGGTTTTGGCCAATTTTTGCCATTTGCTTTTATCGAAAATTTTGCTGTCTATGGAGCGTAAAATCGCATTGACGTACGGATAATGGTTATTCATACTATTCATCTCCGTCAAAGAGAATCGTAGCTAACTCGGTTTCGTAGAGCCGTTTCAAATCATCGAAAAGCGCATCGTAGGAAAAATCCAAATCGTAAAAACTTCCGATAACCTGAAATCCTCCGGAAATATTCGCTCCATCCTTAGCCAGAGTCAATTGATAGTTGAAATTCCCGAGCAAATTGCTCAGTTTGTCAAGCAAAACCATGCCGTTTAACGTTCTGCCGCTTGAGAAAATCCGGGCATAACGGTCATAATCGCTTGGGGCAACTTTCAAGGTTTCTGTGCCGGACAAGTTTTCGTTTTTGATTCGTTCAACAACATAGCGTCTGATATCTTCGTCGGAAAAAGCTTTGAACTTTTCCAACAGACGCTTGAACACTCGGTCAATTAATTCTTTCTTTACACTTAGGGTATATTGTTTTAGCGAATGGTCAAACTGGCTTTGGGCCCCTTTTAACATCGATGCATTGGCTTGACGGGCTTTTTCCAAGCGTTTTTGATTGTCTTGCATTGCCTCGTTGATCATGCTTGCATACATTTGTTCGGCTTTTTCTCTTCCTGCTTCCAGGATAGCTAAAGCATCGTTTTGGCCTTTTTGTTCGATTTTTTGGTAGATAGTTACTTTCTCAGTAACTTGTTCCTCTGTTTGCATAAGTAGGTTATCTTCTTTCACTATGTACCTCGATTCGCTAATATTTTATTTTAATAAAATTATTAGCTCTGATTATATAATATTAGTTACGAGCAAGATACTTACAAGCAAGGCAAGGATAGCGTATGTTTCAACCAAAACGGTCATGGTCATACCTTTTGCGGCGGCATCCGGTTGTTTTGCGGTCATTTGAATCGAATAAACGGCCATCCTTGCTTGGTATAAAGCGGAAAGCAAACCGATAATGGTAATCGGCATGCAAGCGCCGAAGAATGCCCAACCTTTTGCGGTTTCAAGAGCCAATTCAGGACTTCCGCTTAAAAAGCCTAGTTCAACAAAAACCAAAACCGAAACTAAGAAACCGTAGATACCTTGGGTTCCTGGCAAGGCCTGTAAGATTAAGAGTTTACCGAATAATTCTGGTCTTTCGCTGACAACACCGGTTGCGGCTTTACCGGCCATTTGAACACCGATGGCGGAACCTAAGCCGGCTACTATTGTACTTAAAAGTGCGCCAATAATTGCAATTAATAATCCTGTACTCATTTTTTTATTCCTCCTAAAATTTTTTAATTTACATTGAGTTCATCAATGTAGGTTAACTTATTTTCGAGAGGCGTAAAGGCATAACCAGACCCCTCATAGAATTTGCCAAAGAATTCAATATATTGTAATCTACTGGCATGGACATAAGCCGAGAGCAAGCCCATGGCTAAATTAAAGACATGTCCGACAAAATAAACAACCATGGCCATCAGTAATTTAATGATGGTCATGAAAGAGAAAGTTGACAAATCGCCTTGAACCATTTGGGCAAGCAGGTTCATTACCAAAGCAATAACGCCGGACGACATACTTAAAGCCAAAATCCGGGAATAAGAAAGGATATCGCTCATGTAACCGGTTGCTCCGTATAATGAATATAAACCGCTGCCGATGCGCTTAACAGGATTGCGGTTTTTCCTTCCCGCAAAGAAAACAATAATTAAGGCTCCCGCAAGCGCTAAGTATTTTCCGATATTGGACAGCTGAGGAAGGAAGAAGAATCCTATTCCCACAAGCAACAAAATCCAGCTGAGCGAATCGGAAAAAACAGCTACAAAATCTTTTTTCCGGAAATTATCATACGCTTTAACTAATAATCCGCTGATAATATGCAAACCCCCGATTACCAGCGACATTACCAACATTTCCAAAGGATTATTCAACGGGGTTAAGAGCGGTTTCAAACCGAACGGATGCCATTCAAAACCGAAATAACTGCCGAAAACAATACCCCAAATCATTGTGGTAATTCCGGAATACATTAAAATTTTATAAAGGTTCAAAGTGTTGCCCTTAGGCTTTTTAATTTTTATAAAAGCCCAGAAGAAAAGCAACATTACCAATCCGTAACCCGCATCGCCCATCATGATTCCGAAGATAATCCAGTACCAAAAGGACATCATTGGATTAGGATCTACTTCATAAGGGCTCGGTGTGGCAAACATATTGGTGATAATCTCAAACGGCGCCACAAAACGGTTGTTTTGCGTAACGGTTGGCGGCAATTCATCAGGAAGCGGATCACTGAATTCGCAATCAAAAATGTCAGTTGTTTCTTTTATTGCCTCGATTACTTTATCCACGCGGTCATGGCGCACCCAACCTTCCACATAAACGGTCGCATCGGTTGGAATGACCGGCGCTGTTTTTCTGACTTCGATGCTTGAAACCTGGTCTGTCAAAATTTCCAGGTCGCCCGCATGTTTGGCATATTGCGCAAGTGCTTCTTCAAGTTCTTTAATTCGATCGTTATTGGCTTGCAATTGGGCTTCTTTTTCGCTTAAAAGTTGGTTTGCGGTCAGAGGCAGTTTTGGTAGAGCGTTTTCCGTAAAATTGAAGGCTCGCAAACTTTCCATTACCGCTAAATCATCCGCATAATAATTCGCAAAAAAGACAGCTTGTCCGTCGTAAGTTTTGCCTAAAAGTTCATATTCGCTGCCATGCTCATCTAATATCCGTATAAAGTCCTGGCAATAACGGGGTTCAATAAATCCGGTGTGCAAATAGGCATACTTGGTGTTAACGATTTTGTCAAACGGAACCGTTAATTGTTCCCATGGTTGATAAGTCTTAAGCGTTTCCTGCAGTGTTGCGTTATCAGCCTTTAAATGTTGAATTTCCTCATAGGTTTCTTCGATTTTTTCCAACAGCTCAATCCGCTGGTCGATATTCGAAACAAAATCGTCATAGTCAACTTTATTAAGTTCTTTGACGAATTTCGGTTTGTCCCGATACTTCTTCAGAAGTCCCAGCGTCTTGCGTGTTCTTTGCAACATGATTTCTTCGGTTGTGGCATCGCTTTTTTGACTGATCTCCGGATGCTCAATCAACATCACCTCGCCGGTTTTTTGCAAATTGAGCATCAATTGTTCATGGTCTTCTTTCAGTACGACGATTTGCACCTTTTTCATCGGTACAATCATACATTCCCTACTTTCTTAAACATTAAGGCAACTGCTTGGTCCATTTTTCGCATGGCTTTTGCGGTGAGTTTGTCTCTTATGATTTGCTTTTGGATTTCCATTTCTTTTTCCAAATCCTGCATTTCTTTTACGGCATTTGCTTCGCTTTTCTTGATTTCCTCAAGGGTTTGCTCATTCATTTCCGCAATTCTTTTTTCCGCAGCCGCTCTTTTTTCTTTCATTAGGTTTTGAACTTGAAGGTTTGCGTTGTTGCGTAAGTTTTGCGCCTTTTCTTCCGCTTGTTGAATTGACTGCAAAATCGGCATCTGTTTCACCACCTTTTTATCTTTTGTAATTATACCACAATTAGGGTTTTTACGCTTTTGAAATTATAATAAAAAAGGACCTCTTTTGCGAAATTTACATGGTTTTTGCTTTTATTTTACATACTTAACAATTCTTAATTTTCTTCGAAACGGCAGATTTTATCCACGCGCCGTTCGTGCCGTTCCCCCAAAAAAGCGGTATTCAGAAATGTATCGACAATCTGCTTGGCAAGGTTCAAAGGCGTATCTTTGGCCGCTAAGCACAAAACATTGGCATTGTTGTGTTCTCTGGTCAGTTTCGCGCTTTCGACATTTAAAACAAGCGCTGCTCTGATACCTTTCACTTTGTTAGCGGAAATGGACATACCGATTCCGGTATAGCAAATCAAAATGCCGAAATCGACTTCCCGGTCGGCCACTTGTTTGCTTACCGTAAAGGCATAATCGGGGTAATCGACCGAATCGTCGCTGTAGGTACCCATATCGAGCACTTGATGCTTTTTTGCCAGGTATGCCACAAGGGCTTCTTTCAACTTAAATCCCGCATGATCGGACCCAATACTGATTTTCATATTTCTTCACCTCAATTAATAGTATACCAAATTATCCCTTTTTAACTAATTTTTTATATAAAAAATACAAAAAATCCTCCACATTATTTAGCAATTATTTCCTAAGACAAAAAAGTTAGGATTGAATCCTAACCTTCTTTTTCAAGCTTTTTATTCGGCCGGTTGCCATTTGCAACGAACCGGGGATGTGATTTTTCCTTCTTTTTTCAAAGCATTGAATGCTTTGTCGACTTCTTTGCGATCGAGACCGGTTGCCTGTTCGACTTCTCCTGCGGTAACAGGGCGGCCCATTTCTTTCATTTTATTGAGGACAACTTCTTTGATTTCCATAAAAAACCTCCTTCTAAAGTAACATAATTTTACCACAACCAGCTATTTCTTTCAACCGTTTGACTTTTAAAAAGCGGTTAATTTTTTCTTTTTTGTTTGATTGACAAGTTCGCCTTCCTTTGGTATAATCTTTAAGATGAGGGAACAGGAAGGAAGGTGAAAGCATGAAACTGGCCTTTGACAATGCCATGTACCTAGAACTTCAGTCCAAGAAAATCAAGGAACGTCTCAATCAATTCGGGACGAAACTTTATTTGGAATTCGGAGGAAAGCTTTTTGACGACTTTCATGCTTCCCGCGTTCTTCCCGGTTTTGCGAGCAACGCCAAAATCAAAACCCTGATGGCTTTAAAAGACGAAGTCGAAATGATTATCGTGGTCAATGCCAACGATATTCAAATCGGCAAAATGCGTTACGACATCGGAATAACTTACGATCAGGAAGTCCTCAGGATGATGGAACTCTTCAACGAACTCGACCTAAAAGTGTGCGGCGTCGTCATCACGCAATTTGCCCATCAGGAATTGGCCGTCATTTTCAAAAATAAACTGGAAAACATGGGGATAAAAGTTTATCTTCATTCGGTCATTCCGGGTTATCCTTTGGCCATCGATTATATTTTAAGCGAAAACGGCTTCGGCAAAAACGCCTATATCGAAACCACACGCCCGCTTGTCGTAGTAACGGCACCGGGACCGGGCAGCGGCAAAATCGCCACTTGCCTATCGCAGCTATATTTGGATAACCAAAAAGGTATCAAAAGCGTTTATGCCAAATACGAAACTTTCCCGATTTGGAATCTGCCGCTCAACCATCCGGTCAATTTGGCCTACGAAGCGGCGACAGCCAACATCAACGATATCAATATGATTGATCCGTACCATTTGGAAGCCTACGGGATTGCGGCAGTCAATTACAATCGCGACGTGGAAGTGTTTCCGATTCTCCGTTCGTTCTTCGAAAGAATTTACGGCACAAGTTTCTATCAATCGCCAACCGATATGGGCATCAATATGGCCGGCTTCTGCATTATCGACGACGAAGTGGCCAGAGAAGCCGCCAAGCAGGAAATCATCCGCCGGTATTATTCGACCAAACGGGACATCAAAAACGGCAACATGATGGAAGAAGCGATTGAAAAAATCTCGGTCATCATGAAAAAGTTGGGCATCACGGTCGATGATCGCCTATGCGTAAAGGCCGCTTTGGAAAAAGCCAAAGTTTCGGGAACGCACGCGATGGCGATTGAATTAAACGACGGAACAATCATCACGGGACGCCGGACCAAACTTTTGGATGCTCCCGCCGCAATGCTCCTGAACGCCCTCAAATACTTTGCCAAGGTCGACGATGATCTGAAACTGATTTCTCCGTCCATCATCGAACCGATTCAAACCTTGAACAAGCAATACCTGGGCGTAAGAAACCCCCGTCTTCATGTCAACGATGTTTTAATCGCTTTGTCGATTAACGCTTTGACCAACCCATCTGCCGAAAAAGCCCTTCAGCAGTTGCCAAAACTCGCCCGGGCCCAGGCCCATTCCACGGTCTTTTTGACGGAAGACGACGAAAAACTTCTGAAAAGACTTCAAATCGACGTTACCACCGAACCGGTCTTCAGGGTAACAAAATATCAACAAACTTTAATCGAATAATTTCGGGACTATCCTGAAATTTCGATGCTGGAATAGCTCAGTTGGTAGAGCAGATGACCCGTAATCATCAGGTCGTAGGTTCGATTCCTATTTCCAGCACCATTGCAAATTCCCTTCGGCACTTTTGGTGCCGAAGTTTTTTTTCGGCTTCGGAATAATCAAAAAGACGCAAAAGAAAAAATCCTTTTTACGTATTTTGTTTCGCCTGTTTAACCTGGATTACCCCACACTACCGGGCAACCATCCGAATTCCAAGCCGAATCCCAACTGAACGTTTGACTGAAAACCTGACAATAAATAGGCAAATTGAGGCAACCTTTAAACGCCTCCTGGAATATCACGTCTACCCGTGAAGGATTAACGATTTTTTTCAAGGAAAGACAATAGGCAAAAGCTTAACCGACGATTGAAGAAATACTGCCTGGCAGTTCGATTGTTTTAAAGCTGTTCAACCGATGAAGACATGCTTTCCGCTGAAAGTTTATCCTTTTTCGATTCGGACATTGGTTAGATTTTCGTAATATCCGAATGCCTCGTCTTCAATGCTTTCCACCTTTTTGCCAAGCGAAACATCGGTTATGGTGATACAATTCAAAAAAGCTAAAAGAGATGAGGTTGCGGCAGCCGGAAAAAGTGCCGTCGCCAATCCACATTCAAGTTCCGGGGTTCCTGCGACGAATTTGGCAAATAGAGTATAAGCGGTTAAAGTAGCGGTTTCCGAGAGTTTGAAATACTTAGTCAGAAAAAGGAGTAACGCATTTAATAAATTGATTGATTTGACTTTTTGGTCGTTTGAGAGTAAAATATATATAGGAGGAACCAATGCATTATCGAGATAAAGAACCAGCCAGTTCGTTTGCAGAATACATTGCAAAAGTTAATTACGCCAAAGCTTTAATTTTGACTTTTTCAATCAGTATTTATCTTACGACGTTGATTATATATTATCTTTTCGACCGTGATTTAACCGTAACCAGAAATCGCCTTTATTTTTTCTGTTACTGTCTTTTGTTCATCGTGTTTGCGGTTTCGACGGTTGTTTTTTTTAAAGTCCGTAAGTTCAGACCAAAACAAATAAAACTGTTCAATTACTGGCTCAACGGGTTGGGCGGATTTACGATGTTTTGGAGCTTAGCCTATACGATTACTGACCTAAAATATAATTACCCTTTGCCGGTCCTTTCGTTTTTGACGGCTTGCATGGTTTTCATGTGTGGTCTGATTCTTAGCCCGGTTTTTATTTCGATTGTCTTTATCGCGGCCTGGGTTGTTTTCAATTTTGCGGGATCATGGATTATTTATCACACTTATTTCAGTTTGCATCTTTTTCTGACCTCGGTCATTTACATCGGCATCGGTTTAATCGTCATGTATACCAACTATCGCATCAGACGCCGCGACTTCGAACAAGCCCACATTCTGAACAATTTAAACCAGGAACTGGAAACTGCGGTGCGGACCGATTTTTTGACGGGTCTCGGCAACCGTTTAGCTTTCGACGAAACTTTTGCCTCAATAAAAAAAGAATGTTCGGACGAAAGAATCGGACTTGGCCTTTTGTTTATCGATATCGATAATTTCAAAACGGTCAACGACAAACTCGGACATCAAAAAGGAGATGAGGTTTTAAAATACACTTCCAACCTCATCAAAAACCTTCACCCCAACGCTTTCCGTTTCGGGGGGGAAGAGTTTATCATTTTAATCAAATCCGAAAGCCCCGAGGATTTAATGCGCCAAAGCACCGCTATCTGTAGGGAAGTTGAAAAGGCTCTTGTGCCTTTTGTCGACGGTCTCAACATCACTGTAAGCATCGGAGTGCACTTCGAAATGCCCCCGATTGATGCCACTTCCTATGATTTTATCAATCTGGCGGATAATGCTCTGTACCAGGCAAAAAAGGCGGGCAAAAACCGTGCCCATCTCCAAAACCCGCGTTCCGAACAATAATTATAATAATTTCCGAATTATTAAATATAACTGTAACAGATAGTCATCAATTGACAGCTATCTGTTATTTTTTTATTTTTAACATTTAAAAATCTTTGAGATTTATTATCATTTTGCTTGCAAGCGTAACAATGTTACGGTATAATGCTATCAAACGTAACAATGTGAGGTGAAATGTTATGGAAATGATATCGAAAAAGGAGTTATTGCAAATCACCCAAATTTCCTACGGACAATTGTATCGTTGGAAACGGGAAGGCTTGATTCCGGACGAGTGGTTTATCCGACAATCGGTGGCCAGCGGACAGGAAACGTACTTTTACAAAGAACAGATCCTTCCGCGCATCGAAACGATTTTGTCGTTAAAAGATCGCTACTCGCACGAAGAAATCAAACAGTTTCTAAATCCGAATGCCAAAGATCGAAGGTTTACCATTTCGGAAGCTGTGCTGATTAAAGGTATTGACCCGTTTATCCTGCGCATCTATGCTCAGGAAAAGAGTGATTTGACTCTTTACGATTTGGTGGTTGTTTACTTTTTTTCGAACAACCAAACTTTACTGGATATCAACAATTATCTGAGCGTCGATTTCAAGCAAATTGCTTCGCTGGATCAATTCTTTTATCTGGTCAAAGATTATTCGGGAAAAACTTATTTGATTATTGCCGGGGAAGATGCCGTTTTTGATCCCCAATTAACCGTGTTGAAAAAACAAGCATTATCCGATATTTCGGGTTTAATTGCGCAAGAATTAAAATAGGAGGAAAGAATTATGAACGATTGCAAAATTTACGGTGCCGGAGCAGTAAGCGGCGGAACCTATCGGGAAGTATCGATTGCCGGCAGCGGAAAAATCAAGGGTGAAATTACCGCGGAAAGTTTTTCCGTTTCGGGTTCAGCAAAAGCCTTGGATAATTTGGACGTCAAAACGCTGAAAGTGAGCGGATCGTTTTCAGCCGAAAAAAATGTCAAAGCCGAAGATATCAAAATCGCCGGATCCTTGGCAGTCAAGGAAAACTTATCGAGCGCGAAAGCCCATATTTCGGGTTCGCTAAAAGTCGGAAAAGAAGCGAATGTCGACGACTTTTTTCTCAAGTCGTCCAACAGCGAAATTGCCGCCCTTCACGGCGATAATGTCACCATCAAAAGGGAAATGGCAATTTTCTTCAGCAAAAAACACAATCTTATTGAAGAAATCGAAGCAACCACGATTGATATCGAATATGTCAAAGCTAAACGCGTAAGCGGCGACAATGTCACCATCGGCCAAGGTTGCATCATCGACACAGTGGAATACCGCGATAAAATAACCGTCAGCAAAGAAGCCAAAATCGACAACATCGTAAAATTAGGTTAACGTTTTCTTTTTCTTTTGATTGCATTTACCAAAATATTAAGGTAAAATAAATAACTAGTAATACACACAAGGAGATTTGAACCATGATATTCGGCAAATATATCAATCGCTACTATCTGCGCTATCTGCATTTAATTCTGCTCGGAGCCGCTGCCTTAGTTGTTGTCGATTATGCGCAACTTCTCATCCCGGATTACCAGGGAAGCATCGTCGACAGCCTAATCGAAGGAAATTTATCTATGGATTATCTGCGGCACGTGATGCTTAGGTTCTTGATGATTGCGGCGGCGATGTTTATCGGTCGGTTTGCTTGGCGCGTCACCATTTTCGGAACCGGGGTCCGCGTGGAAGCGGATTTACGCGACCGATTGTTTGTCCACAGCGAAAAGCTATCGCAAACCTATTTTCACAAAAACAAAGTCGGTGCCCAAATGGCGCTTTACACCAATGACTTAAATGCGATACGAGAAACCTTCGGCATGGGAATCCTCACCCTGGTAGATGCTCTGTTTTTGGGTTCCCTTGCTTTATACTATATGTTCAGAATCAATGTGATGCTTACGCTTTTGCTTTCGATTCCGATGTTTCTGATGGCCTTAGCCGGCGGAATCATCGGCAAGTTCATGCGCGTCAAGTTCCAGGAACGCCAAAAAGCGTTCGAGAATTTATCGGATTTTACCCAGGAAAACTTCTCGGGTTTGAGCGTCATCAAAGCTTTTGTCAAAGAAGGCAAAGAACTGTTAAGTTTCAGAAAGATTAATAAGGATAATGCGGAGAAGAATGTGATCTTCCTCCGCTATGCCAATTTGCTTTATGTCGTAATATTGGTAACCATCAACCTTATCGGATTCATCCTAATCGGCATCGGCAGTTATTTAATCATCAAAACCAACACCACGAATCCGGAAATCGGTTTCTCTGTGGGAGATTTGACCCGCTTTGTATCATATTTCAGTTCGCTCGTTTGGCCGATGATGGCAATATCGCAATTAATCAATATCCGCAGCCAAGGAAAAGCCAGTTACAAACGCATCAAAGCACTCCTCGACGAACCAATCGATATTGTCGACAACAATCCGGTCCAAGTCAAAGTACTTCGGGGCGAAATTACTTACCGGAATCTCAACTTCGCTTATCCCGGTACCGACAGCTTGGTTTTGAAAGACATCAATTTGGAAATCAAACCCGGCGAATCCGTGGGTATCATCGGCCGCACGGGATGCGGAAAGACGACTTTGGTTGATTTGCTGCTGAGGCTTTATAATTTGGAAGAAAATACCTTGTTTATCGACGGCATCGATATCATGCGCCTTCCGATCAAACAGGTCAGGGACTTATTCGGTTATGTACCTCAAGACAATTTCCTCTTTAGCGATACGATTCACAACAATATCGCTTTTGCCCACGAATCCATGCCCGAGGAAGAAGTAAAACATTATGCCGCGTTGGCGGATGTCGCAGGCAACATCGAAGAATTTACTCATCAATACCAAACTGTTTTGGGGGAACGGGGCGTTACCGTTTCGGGCGGACAAAAACAACGTATTTCGATTGCCCGGGCACTTGCCAAAGACCCTAAAGTATTGATTCTCGACGACTCGATTTCGGCGGTCGATTCCAAAACCGAAGAAACGATTTTGGCCAATCTGCAGGAATTCAAAAAAGACCGGACCATTATTCTGATTGCCCACCGGGTTTCATCGATTCAGAATCTCGATAAAATCGTCTTTATGGATAACGGACGCATTCTCGGCGTCGGTACCCACGAAGAACTGTTGGCAAATATCAAACTGTACCAGGATTTGGTTGATTTGCAGAAACTGGAAGAACAAGTAGAAGTAGCCGAAGGTGACGCTCATGAGTAAGAAAGAAAAAACGACCAAGAAAAAGAAAATTGTTGAAATGACGGAAACCGAACAAAACGAACGCAAAATGTCAGACGGTGTAATCACCAAACGGCTGTTAAAATACCTGATGCCTTATATCTGGTATTTTGTCTTGGCGCTTGTGCTGATGATATTTGCGATATTCGGAGATATTATCTTGCCTGTTCTATTGGGCGGCGCGATCGATTTGCTGCAGACACCCGATGCCTCGCTGACCAAAATCATCATCTTGATGATTGTCGCGCTCATGATTACGTTAATTTATGCCGTTACGGAATACTCGCAAACGATGATTTTGCAAAAAACCGGCCAAAAGATTTTGATGCAAATCCGGGAAGATGTTTTCTGGAAAATCGAAAACTTTTCTACGGCGCAAGTCAATCAAAATCCGATTGGTCGGCTGGTAACACGAGTAACCAACGATACCAACGCTTTGAACGACTTATATACCAAGGTCTTCGTCAACTTAATCAGAAATGTTTTCACGATTTTGTTTATCATCGTGATCATGCTTGTCGTTGATGTTAAGATGGCTTTAATTACGCTGTCACTCATGCCTTTGGTGGGACTTTCTTCCTTCTTCTTCCACCGCTATTCGCGGAAAGCCCACCGCCGGGTCCGCCACAGCGTTTCCAGGCTCAATGCCTTTTTGTCGGAAAACTTATCCGGCATGAAAATCACCCAAGTCTTCAACCAGGAAAAGAAAAAACACAACGAATTCAGAGAACGCAACAACGAATGGAAAAACAGTTCCTTACGCTCGATTCTGCTCTTTGCCATCTTCCGCCCGTCCATTTATGTCTTGTTTATTCTTACTTCGATGTTGGTCCTTTATTTCAGCAGCAAACAAATTGTCGATTCCAACTACACCATCAAAGTAAGTACGCTGGTAATCTTTTACAATTATGCCGGAATGCTGTTTAACCCGATTCAGCAGCTTGCGGAATCGTTTAACGCTTTGCAGGCGGGTTTTGCCTCCAGCGAAAGAATCTTTGAAATCCTCGATTATCCGGACGATATCGTCGATAATCCCGATGCGATTGAACTGGAAGAAATCAAAGGCGATATCGAATTCCAACATGTCTGGTTCAGTTACGAACCCAACGAATGGATTCTGAAGGATGTCTCGTTCAAAGTAAACACCAAAGAAACAGTAGCTTTTGTCGGGGCGACCGGCAGCGGAAAAACCACCATTCTGTCTTTAATCGTCCGTAACTACGACATCCAAAAGGGTCGAATTCTCATCGACGGCATCGACATCAAGAAAATCAAACTATCGTCTCTTCGTTCCAAGATCGGTCAAATGTTGCAGGATGTCTTCCTGTTCAGCGGCACGATAGCTTCCAACATCAGTCTGAACGACGAAACGGTCACGATGGACGAAATCAAACAGGCTTGCGAATACGTCAATGCAAGCAAATTCATCGAAAAACTTCCGAATCAATACGAGGAAGAAGTCAGAGAAAGAGGAAACAATTTCTCCTCGGGTCAAAGGCAATTGTTGTCCTTTGCCCGGACGATTCTCCACAAACCGAGCATTTTGATTCTTGACGAAGCCACCGCAAACATCGACACCGAAACCGAAGTCCTAATTCAGGATTCGCTTAAGAAAATGATGAATATCGGCACCATGCTGATTGTGGCGCACCGGTTGTCGACGATTCAGCACGCCGACAAAATCTATGTCCTTCGTCTGGGCAAGATTATCGAAAGCGGCACGCATCAGGAATTAATCGCCAAAGGCGGACATTACAAAGAATTATATGAATTGCAGTCGCAAAAACAAAAAATGCAAATACCGAAAAACAACAATCATCATTAACCGAAAAAGGATGGCCGAAAACCATCCTTTTTGTTTTTTGGTATGAAATAACCTTTTTTTGTAGAAAATACACTCGGTGATATTTTTTGAAAAAAAGGTTTTATCTTATTGGTTGAAAGACAGTCAAAAAAAGACTTATCCCCGTCTGGAAAAAAACCTCAATGTCGATATTTTGATTGTGGGCGGCGGAATCACGGGGATTCTTTGCGCCTACCAACTGGCCAAACAGAATAAATACCGTATTGCCCTGGTGGAAAAAAACCGGCTTTACCACAGTACCACGGGCTTCACAACCGGAAAAGTAACCGTGCAACATGACGATATTTACCATCAGCTGATTAAAAACAAAGGCGAAACAATCGCACGGGCTTATTATCAGGCCAATTCGGAAGCCGTGCAGGGACTAAAAAAAATAGTCGAGGAAGAAAACATCGATTGCGACTGGGTCGATACCAAAGCGATTCTTTATGCCTTTTCCGAGGAAGAAGCCAAAAGACTTCAAAGAGAACAAAACGCCTATGACACCTTGGGGATTCCTTACGAATGGCTGGACAAAGAAACGCTGCCGTTTCAGACTTTGGGGGGGCTTGCGGTTCCGGATCAAGGGGTTTTTCACATCGTCAGATTTTTGGACGGCATTTTAAACAACCTAAATGTCGATATTTACGAAAAAACCAAAATCATTAAGACCAACCCGACCGAAAAAGGAGCCGTAGCCGAAACCGCCGACCACTATAAAATCAGTGCCAAGCATATCGTTCTTGCGACCCATTATCCGATTTACAAAAGGTTCAACTTTTATTTCACGAAAATCAAACCGACCTGTTCGTATGTGGCAATTGCCCATGAATTTGCGATAAAACCCGAAAATGCTTATATCAACTTAATCGATCCGGTATTGTCAATCAGGTTCTTGGATTCGGCGGACCCCAAACTGATGGTTGCGGGGTTCGGACACGATGTCAAAAACTATTATTCGTATCTCGACCAAATTCATAAGTTAAAAGCTATGGCGACCGAAAGGCTGGGTGCCAAAGACTTTACCGAGGAATGGTACAACCAAGACTACGAGTCGATGGATATGGTTCCGTTAATCGGGAAAATCACCGATGCGCCTTTATATCTGGCCACCGGTTTTCGCAAGTGGGGCATCACTTCCGCTTTTGTGGCCAGTCTTATCATCAAGGATCTAATCGAAGGAATCAACAATCAGTACGCTTATTTGTATGACCCGAACCGAAACAAAAATACTTTCAAAACCGTCTGTTACAATTTCGCGATGCTTTCGACCGTCATTAAAACAAAGTTGCTGACGGTTCCGAAATCCATCAAAATCAACCCCGGCAACGGACGCATCATTCAGCACAAAGGGTCAAAAATCGGTCTTTACATCGACCAAAACGGAAAGACTTATTCGGTTAAGCCGATTTGCACCCATTTGGGATGCACTCTGCGCTTTAACAATGTGACCAAAACTTACGAATGTCCGTGCCACGGTTCGCGTTTCAATTACGACGGAACAAGTCTGGACGGACCGGCAGTCAGGAATTTAACCCAATTGTAAGTAAAGAAAAAGCATGTAAATCGAACTACATGCTTTTTTTGCTAATCACGTTCAAATATCCACGCTACGGCGATACCGCCGTATGCGATGTAAATCGCCATCAGCGGTGTTATTTCCATGCCCATTTCAATCTTGACACCGGGCAAACCTTCGGACAAGACCTCATACAAACGGTTTACTCTGTCTATCGCATTCACATGGGACAAGCGCAAACGGATGCGCCCTTGGTGTTTTTTTTGCAGGTGTTGGCAGTACTCGACAAAATAATGGTAAACCTTTTTTTCGGAACGGAATTTTTTCAGAATCATTACTTTGGCATCCTTGTACAATACTACCGGTTTGACATGAAGGAGATTGCCGATGAAGGCTTTCATGCGCGACACTCTTCCGGAATAAAGCAGATTGTCCAGCGTTACGAGGTTTAACAAGACGCCGCTTTCCGGTTTATTTTTCTTGATAATTTCGATTATTTCGGCAGGATGCTTCCCTTGTTCCATCGCTTCGATTCCGGTTTCCAAAAGCATTGCGGCTTCGATATTTACGGCCAAAGTATCGTGAACGAAGATATCTTCCTTGCGGCTGTGCATTTCCCGGGCCGTTGCGGCCGAATGAACCGTTCCGCTTAAAAGCGAAGAAATAGTCAGGCAGATAACATAATCGGCCCCTTCGTTGAAAGCACGGTCATACAATAACTTGTAACTGCCTGGAGAAGGTTGCGAAGTGGTCACTTTTTTCCCTTGGGCGACATATTCCATAACATCTTTAACTTGGATTTCCACACCGTCCAGATAACTCACCCCGTCGACGATTACGTTTAAGGGGTTTACCAAGATTTGATACTTTTCAAGGTATTCAGGTGCTATTCCGAATGTACTGTCAATAATAAATCTAATCTTCTTCATATCTATACTTCCTTATATACTAATTATATCAAATATCGACAAACTTGTAAAATTATATAATAAAGTGCTTGAGAAGCAAAAAATCTTGCTTCGGCAAGATCGAAGGCTTTATGATGGAAACAAAGCAAAAGCTTAACCAAGCGAATAAACCATGACCTGATTTAAGTTAAAATCGGTCTTGGCAAGGGGCGTTTCATCCAAATAAAGGTTCTTTTTATCAACTTCCGAAAACCCGAAGGAGGAAAAGATCGGTACCATTTTCGGCTGGGTAACAAAAGAAAGAACCTTTTTGATTCGGTTGGCTTTCATTTTTTGCAAAACTTCTTCCATTAAGGTTTTCAGCCAATTTTCGGGCAACTCTTTCTGAAAGATAAAAAAACGAATCAAAGCGATTTTATCAAAACATTCATAGGATACGAGTCCTTTGATAATGTCGTTTTCCGAAAGAATAACCGTATTGACCAGCAGCTCTTCGCTGATATCCTCAAGCAACGGGAGTTTCTTAAAAAAACTCTCAATCAATGGTCGGCTTTTTTCGTTGGCATGAATAACCTCCACTTTAACACCTCGTTAAAGTATATGAAAAATAAGCCCGATTGGTTATTTATTCTTTCTCTTTATCCACTTTTCGTAGACATAGCTTTTCAATTCGATTTCTTCAAAGGACAGCCGGTCTTCATAAGACAAGCCGTAATACTCGGGGTAAAGAATACTCCACCAGTTTTTCCCTTCGGCTTCCCCCAACTCCACGACCAAAGTTTCGTAATTTCCGCCAGGAATGAACTTCCCGTTCAGCGTTTTGGCAGGATAGGCTATCGTTTGGTAGGATATGTTTATTTCGTGATTTAAGGCCGCATTTTGGGCAATTTGGGCTTTGATTCGGTTTTGCACGGATAATTCATCCAGTTGCTCGTGAAAACCGTTCTCGTCGATGATTTTTAATAGTACTTCGACTACCCGGTATTTTTCCGCTTGGTCGGAAGCGGAATCGCCCGCCGCAATGACCCGGATACGGGGATAATCGTCGGTTTTAGGTTTGTCAATCAATCGGACCGCCAAAAAAACAAACAGCCCCAAAAGCAAAATTTTCCCTGCCTGACGCATAAAAAAACATCACCTTCATTAGTTTGGTGATGTTTGCCAAAAATTATACCTTAATTTTGATATTGCCCTGACGAAGAATCCTAAAAGGCTTTTTCGTAACATCGATAACCGTGGAAGATGTTTTCGATAAAGTCACTTGATCGGTAATCAAATAGTCAATTTGGTCTCCGAATTGAGCTTCGATTTCGGCGATACTGTTGAGCGGTTCCTGACCGCTGAGATTGATGCTTGTGGTGGCAAGCGGGCCGAAACGGCGAAGAATCGCCAAGGCTATCTCGGAATCCGGCATCCTAAAACCGATAGTCGGTAGATTTAGGGTAAGACTACCCGGCAGGTCTGAAGCCTTTTCGAAAATCAGGGTCAATTCCCCCGGCCAATACTCTTCCATAATTCTTTTTGCTTCGGGGCCGATTTCCCTGACAAAAGGATAAATCGCTTCAATCTCGCCTACCAAAATCGCCAAAGGCTTTTGTTCGTCCCGGTGTTTGATACGATAGATTTTGGCAATTCCATCGGGATCGTCCAACAAAGCGCCGATGCCGTAGACGGTATCGGTCGGAAAAACGACAACTTTGCCCCTGAGATTTTCCTTGGGCATTTGGCAGAATTCGCGACTACTTATTCTCATCGCGATCATCTTCTTCCGCCCATATTGCTCTGAGCGCGGCATTCAAATCGCTTTCGGAGATTTTGCCGGCTTTATAGGCTTTAAACAATTCATCGATTTGTTCGTCTTTGGTTTTTTTATCTTCGTAATCGACCGTATAATCATTTGGGTCGATGTCCCAAACTTTGTGTTCTTCTTCCTCTTCGTTTTCGTATTCGTCACTATTCGGAGATGAACCGTAATAGAAAGAGACGTTTTCGAAACGTTTCATTCTTTGTTCGGTTGCTTTTTGCGAGAAAATGCCTTTTTTCTTTCGGAAGACGATTAACAAAATAATCACAAAAAGCATGCTCAAACCCAAGAAAACCAAAATCCCGATTATCATCAGAGTGGATAATTTCAATGTCCAGGTACTGGACGGAAATTCGTTTAATCCTTTGCCTTGGGAAGCCGTCTGTTTGAAAGCATTGACATCGCTTGGAATATCGATATAGTATTGCTTAAAGAGCGTATTTTGCGCTCCGGAAACAATTTGAAGCTGGACGGTTTCGCCCTTATCGACCTTGCGCTTGTAAAAGTATCCCCGGCTGCTTGACGAAGCAAGGGTTGAGGTTTTGCCTTTGGCAATCAACAAAAGATGATGGTTTTGCGAACTGTTGACTTCTTCGTAAAAAATGCTCAAAGAAAACTGTTCCCCAATCAAACCCAAATAAACATCGATTCGCACCGCCGCCGTTTCTTCCGCAATTACTTCCTGATAATATTGGTAATTGTCGCTGACAGCGTTTTTGAAGGTTTCGTTGGTTTTGGCGGACAACAGTCCGAAAGAAAGCATAATAAACAATAATATTTTCATATTATTCACTTCCTATCTCAATCCAGGTTATGCGCGGCTTTCCCTGCATATCGCAGTATGTCGAAACTACGCTATTCAAAAAATAGGCTTGGGCGATTTTTTTGATTTCTTCCGCTTGGTCAAAACCATGTTCGAAAGCAATCAAACCGGGGTAAAGCAAGACTTTCTTGGCATCTTTCAGGATAGCCCGGTAAGCAGCCAAACCGTCCTCCCCCGCAAACAGCGCCAAAGCCGGTTCGTTTTGCAAAACATCTTCGTTAACGGGGCCTTGTTCGGGAATATACGGCGGATTGGAAACAATGACGTTTACTTTTTCGTTTTTGGCAATGAGCGGTTCCAGCCAATTGCCTTGCAAAAAGTCTACCGCCAAATGATGTTTTTCGGCATTTTTCCGCGCGATTTCCAAAGCTTTTTCGGATAAGTCGGTGGCAATCACCGAAACATCGGGACATGTTTTCTTTACGGCCAAAGCGATTGCGCCGCTTCCGGTGCCCAAATCAACCAACCGTAAATTATTGTTGCCGGATTTTTCAATCCAATGAATTATCCGTTCGACAAGTTCTTCGGTTTCGAAACGGGGAATCAAGACCGCGGGACTTAAGATTAGATCCAAACCGTAAAAGGTCGTTTTGCCGAGCAGATACTGAATCGGCTGCAATTCGTAAAGATACTTCCCGATTAGTTCGTTTAAAATCTTAAATTCCGTATCGGGAATCGGTTCGTGCCATGATAAAACAAAATCGGCGAAACTTTTTTGGGTAACCGCCAAAAAAAGCCATTTGATTCCGGAAGGTTCGCGGTCGGTTTTTTCTGCCTCTTTTAAAGATTGATAATAAAATTCGCGATACGTCATGGCTAACCTCTGTTAAAAGCAAGAAAAAGCACTGCTTTACTCTGCAGAGCCTTTTAGTGCTTGTTCTTGATCATGGGCAATCAATGCTTCGATGATAGGATCGAGTTTACCTTCCATTACGCGGTCAAGCTGCTGAATGGTAAAACCGATGCGATGGTCGGTAACCCGGTTTTGAGGATAATTGTAAGTTCTGATTTTTTCCGAACGTTCTCCCCGGCCGACTTTCGACAAACGTTCCTGTCCTTCTTTGGCTTCTCGTTCGGCAAGCATCCGTTCATAAAGACGGGCCTGCAATACTTTCAAAGCGTTGGCTTTGTTTTCGTGCTGGCTCTTGGCGTCTTGGCACGAAACCACAATTCCGGTCGGAATATGGGTAACCCGCACGGCGGATTTTGTAGTGTTGACGCTTTGTCCTCCGGGACCCGAAGAACAGAAGGTATCGATTCTGACATCGTTCATGTCGAGGTTGACTTCGATTTCATCGGCTTCCGGCATAACAAGCACGGTAGCGGTCGAAGTATGGATGCGTCCCTGCGATTCGGTCGCCGGAACTCTTTGCACCCGGTGAGAACCAGATTCGTACTTCAGGAAAGAATATACCGAATCGCCGGTTACGGAAAAGCTGATATAACTGAAGCCGCCTGCTTCGGAAACCTGGGCATCCAATAATTCCGCTCTCCAGCCTTTCGATTCGATATACTTCATATACATCCGGTACAAGTCCCCCGCAAAAATATTCGCTTCATCGCCTCCGGCTGCGCCCTGGATTTCGATGATAACGTCTTTTTCGTCATTGGGGTCTTTCGGGATCAACAAAATTTTCAGTTCCTGTTCAATTTTCTCGATTTTGGCAAGGCATTTTTCCAATTCGTCCTGCGCCATATCGCGAATGTCGGGATCTTCGTCTTTAACCAAAGTTTTCAAATCCTGCAGTTCTTTTTCGGCGTCCAACAAATCCTGATAGCGCACAACAATTTTTTCGAGTTGGCGTTGTTCCTTGCTTAATTCTTTCAGTTTTTTAAGGTCGCTTACGATCGATACATCGGATAACATCTGGTTGATTTGCTCATAGCGGTTTTTCATCCCTTCGAGTCGATCTTTCATTAAATATTCTCCTTCTCAATATATATATAATATTTGTTTTATTCTTCTTCTGTGACAGTTTGCGTCGATTTCTTGACTTTAACCGTCGTAAATTTTTCTTCGATAAACCGCGATTCGCTTGGAATGAATTTGTAATTGATATCAGTCAAGGAACCCTGACGGTTTTTAGCAATCAGGAGGTCAATGCTGACTTCCTGGGTTTCTTCTTCGATTTTGGCTGCTTCGACGACATCGTATTGAACTTCTTCTTTGTCTTTACCGCGGCGCCGTTTTTTGGCATCATCCGGACGGTATAAGAACATGACTATGTCGGCGTCCTGTTCGATACTTCCCGATTCCCGAAGGTCGGACAGTACCGGGCGTTTTTCTTCGCGGGTTTCGACCATCCGCGAAAGCTGCGAAAGCGCAATAATCGGAACTTCCAATTCCTTGGCCAAAATCTTCAGGTTTCGGGAAATTTTGGCAACTTCCGCCTGTCGGTTCTGTTCGCGGTCGGACGAAGTAATGAGTTGCAGGTAGTCGATAATGACCAAATCGAGTTTATCCTGAAGTTTGAGATCCCGGCACTTGGCCCGGATTTCATAAATATCGGACGCATTCGATTCGTCGAAATAAATATTATGGCTTTTCAAATCTTCCCGCGCATGTCCCAACAAAATCATTTCCCGTTCGGTCAAATCGCCGCGGCGGATTTTTGACATCGGGATAAACGATTGATAGCTGAATAAACGCATCATCAATTGTTCGATACTCATTTCCAGCGAGAAAAACGCCACATGGGCCTTGTTGTGTTTGGCAACATTGACGGCCAAATTCAACGCAAACGCCGATTTACCGACCGACGGGCGGGCTGCCAAAATAATCAGTTCGCCTTTTTGCAAACCGAAGGTAGCTTTGTCCAAACGTTTGAAACCGGTGGATAAACCGGTTACGTTCATTTTATCGCTGTGGAAACGTTCGATATGCGAGAAAACCTGATGGGCGGCTTTTTCAATCGTCAAAAACTTGGAAGTTTTCCGTTTTTTGATCAAGCCCTGAATCCGGTCTTCGGTTTTGTCGAGAATCTGGTTAAACCCCATTCTGCCGAGCAAAATGTCGTCAGAAATTTCGCGCATCTGACCGAGCAATTCCCGTTCGACCGCTTTTTCGGATACGATTTCCAAATAAGCGGGAAGCGGTACCGTGGACGGAACCAAATCGATTAAGTTAAAGATATAATCGCGCGGATCCACGCTTAAGTTCTTGCCGGTCCGACGGATGGCATCGATTAAAGTGGCAAATTCGATTCGGGCGTTTTCCTTGAAAAGGATAACCATCGCCTCATAAATGATTTTATGGTTTTCGTCATAGAAATCCCGGGCATCGAGTTTACCGATGACCGTATTCATTAAATTGTTGTCAATCAGAATACTGCCTAAGACATAAGCTTCGGCTTCGTGGTTGAAAGGAACGCTGCGTACCTGTTCCATGGCTTACTCCTTTTCGACAACATAAAGGCGGATGGTAGCCACCACTTCTTTATGAAGTTGAATCGGAATATCGTAAGTACCCAAAGCGGTAATACTGTCCGCCGAATTGATTTTCCGTTTATCCAAGGCAATGCCGGTTTCTTTTTCGAAAGTATCCACAACCTGTTTCATGGAAACGGAACCGAACAGCTTGCCTTCGCTGCCGACCCGGACACCGATTTTGATTGGGGTCGCTTCGATTAATTTCTTGAGTTCCTTTATTTCCTGCAAGTGCTTTTCGGCTTTGATTTCGGATTCGCGTTTTTCGCGTTCCAAAGTCTTCAGGTTTTCGGCGGATGCGATGACCGCTTGACCGTTGCGAATCAAGTGATTGGCAAAACCAGGTTGCAAATCGATAATATCGCCGCGTTTTCCTCGGCCTTTAACTTCTTTAATCAATATTACCTTCATATTTTCCTCTTTCTCCAAATAATCATCCATTAATTGTTTGATTTGTTTGACGACGGTCGGAATATCGGTATCCTTAATCTGCGCCGCCGCATTATTCAAATGCCCTCCGCCGCCCAAACGTTCCATGATAACCTGGACGTTAACTTCGCCTAGACTCCGGGCGCTGATACCAACTTCGTTTTCCCCGATGTAACCGACGGTAAAGCCGGCGCTGATGCCCATAATCGAAATGATTTCGTCGGAAATCTTGGCCAAAGTAGCCCGTTCGTAAATGGTGGTGTTCCGACTGGCGGCGATACCGACTTTTTCTTTGTAAATTTCGAGGTTGTCAAGAAATTCGTTGCGCATCATCTTTTCGGTCATATTTTCCTTTAAGTACTTCTTGACAAGCATCATATTCGCTCCGTGGCGTTTCAGAATCGCCGCAACCTCAAAAGTCTTGTCGCTGGTGCGATAGATGAAGTTGTTGGTATCGACGATGATACCGATTAACATCCAGGTAGCTTCCAATTCGTCGAGTTCGATTTCGCCTTCGTAAAATTGCAAAAGCTCAACCACCAACTCCACGCTCGAGGAAGCCGAAGTTTTGGAATAGTAGAAATCCGGTTTGTTGATGGCACCCTGGCCTTTTCTGTGATGGTCGATAACCGCAACCTTCCCGGCTTTCTTTAGGACTTTCGGGTCGATGACCAGCCATTCGGCCTGGCAATCGACGACAACCAACAGACTGTCGTCATCGATTATTTTCTGCGCTTCGGTCGGATCGACGATATCTTTCATTAAACCGATATATTCTTTGTTGATGGAATCGAAAATCCGTTCCACCGTAATATCCATGCTTTTGGGATCCAAAATCATATAGGCTTTTTTGTCCATCGATTTGGCAAGCTTATAAATACCGAGGGTTGCCCCGAAGCCATCGGCATCGATGGCTTTATGGCCCATGACGAACACGGAACTCGCCTGTCTAATTAAATCCTGGAGTTCTTCGCTCTTGACGCGGATTTCCACTTTGGAATCTTTTTGCAAAGCATCGGTTTTGGCACCGAAGAAATACGTATGGTCCTGAACTTTGACAATCGCCTGGTCGCCCCCGCGGTTTAACGCGAGATCGAGCTGTTCGAGTGCCACCTTGGAAAGGTCGTCGATGTTGATATCCAAACAGGCAATTCCGATACTTAAACTGATGCGAATCAGTTTGGTGCCGCGCCACACGGTTTTGATTTCGTCCAATATGACGAAATTCGATTTCATGATTTCGTTTAACTGCTGTTGATCCATGAGAATCAAAAACCGGTTGTCGCTGTAGGCGCGGACGTAGATTCCGAAACTTTCCGACCATTTGGCAATAATCCCGATGATTTTGCCCATGTATTCGGCTCGTTCCTGAACATCAAAATCAACCAGCGCTTCTTCGAGGTTATCGATATTGATATAACCGATACCCATAATCCGGTTTTTGTATTTGGTTTCCGTTTGCACCATTTCGGTGATATCGGAAAAATAAACGACATTGTGTTCAGCCAGATAGATAATTTTATAGACTTTGCCGTAGATATCGGCTACAAATTCTTTTTCGCCCTGGCTTAAGGATAAAAAGACTTGTTGCGAAATGTTTTCCAGATTGATTTTTTCCAGCGGGCTTAAAAAGATGCGTTTTGCGGCTTTGTTCGCCCACATTACGGTAAACTGATTGTTGATAACGATTATTCCGATGGGCAATTCGTTAAAAGCGGTTTCGCCCGCTTTTTTGACTTTGTAAGAAATATTATTCCATAATCCGAGGCGGTTCTCCAACATCCGTTCGCGTTTCAATTGCACCCTTCGTTGGAAACGGCTGATTAAATTCGCCAAGGAAGCAACCAAAACGACCAACATGATGTAGGTTATGTATTCCGCGTTCGGAATGGTTGAACGACTAAAATAAACTGTTCCCACAGCTGATCCTAAGGAAAAAAGGATTAAGATGAAAGTCGTGAAACTCAGCGATTTTTTCATATCGTATCACCCAAATAATTCATCAATAAATTGTCGATACCGTAATTTGCAATCTATTGTATGTTATCTTATTATAGCACACGCGCCCGAAAATATAAAGCAATTTGGTAAATGTGGGAAAAAATAACTTGATAAATCGGGGCTTTCAAAAGAAAAACCACCGGTAAGGTGGCTTAAAACAAAGTTATTCTTTGACAAATGGTAATAAGGCCATATGACGCGCGCGTTTAATCGCTGTAGCAAGTTCTCTTTGATATATTGCCTTTGTGCCCGTAATACGACGTGGTAAAATCTTTCCGCGATCGGAGATAAAGCGTTTTAACAGATCGGCATCTTTCCAATCGATTTTGGCGATTTTATTGTCAGTAAAATAACAAGTTTTTTTGCGTCTTTTAAATACTGCCATGTTTCTAACCTCCTATTTATTAAAATGGTAAATCATCATCGTCATCAAATCCGTATTGACCCATCATATCGTCATTATTCGCCTTTTCTTTGTTTTTAGGCGTTTCGTAACGGGTAAATTCATCATCATACGGAGAGCGATTCTGACTGGTCGGACGGGGAGCGTTTCCCCCTTGTTGAAATTCGTCACTGTAAGGAGTACGTGCCGGTCCCTGAGGACGCGGACGGGTTGTAGGCGGAAGATCCGAATAAGGAGAATAAGCGTCGCCGTAGTCGCCGGCAGTGGCGGATTTCGGTTCCAAAAAGGTTATCTGGTCGCAAACTACTTTTACGCTGTTTCTTTTGGTTCCGTCCTGGGCATCGTAAGTATCGACCTGAATTCTTCCTTCAACGCCGATTTGCGAACCCTTACGCATAAAACGGCTTAAGTTTTCCGCCTGACGGTTGAAAGCCACGCAATTGATGAAGTCGGCTTCGCGCACTCCCGTGCTGGAAGTAAAACTCCTGTTTACCGCAATCGTAAAATTAACATATGGTACGCTGCCCGAGGTACGCAATTCCGGATCGCGGGTCAAGCGTCCAACCAATATTACACGGTTCATATTTTCCTCCTTAGGTTTTGTTTCCTAACGGTTCAGTTAATCTTTAAACTAATCCGCTACAACAATGTGACGAATGATTGCTTCTTTGATATTAGCAATATGATTGAATTCCGCTACGGCTTTCGGCGTAGCTTCGACATTGAGAAGGACATAATATCCTTTCGTGCAATTATCGATTTCATACGCTAATTCTCTCAAACCCCATTCACTGACTTTCGCAACAGTGGATTCGTTTTTCGTAAATACCTGATTGACTTCCTCAATCAGATTATTACGTTCTGTTTCCTCCACTTCTGGGCGAATGATGTACATAACTTCGTACTTTTTCATTCTTTACACCTCCTTTTGGTCTATCGGCTTTTGCAAGCAAGGAGCAATTGAGTCTTTAAAATAAGTAAACAAATTAAACGCAACTGTTCTTTTTATTTAATACTCTAGTACTCAATCACACGCGCTATATTGTATCATGTTTTATTTTAATTGTAAAGGTAAATGAATGTTTAATTTTGGGCCTTTACAGAACATACAGATAGATGCCCAGTAAATGCGCAACGGCACCTAAAATCACAAAAAAGTGCCAGATAAAATGGGCATATTTGAATTTCACGGCAAAAAAGATTACACCCAAGCTGTAGAACACACCGCCGATGACGATATAGTAAAACAGTTCGATATGATTTTGCACCAGGTAAGGTAAAAAGATTAATCCGCTCCATCCCAAAAGCAAATAGATGACCGTATGGATGGCAATCCAGCGACCGGGCGAAAAAACCGCCTTTATCACAATGCCCAAAACAATCAAAGCCCATTGGACGCCGAAATAAACCCAACCTTTGACACCGCCGACCGTTAAAAGCAAAATCGGACAATAAGTTCCGCCAATCAGTAAATAGATGGAACAATGGTCGAAAACACGGAAAACTTTTTTAACTGCGGTGCCGGTTTTAAAAGCATGGTACAGACAGCTCATAATAAAGAGCACGGTAAGCCCCAAACTGTAAAAACTGACCGCAAAATAAGCCAGGGCACCTTTTGCTTTGATGTACATTAATATTATACCCACAAGCGCAACCAAGAAACCCACACCGTGGGTAATGGAATTGCCGATTTCTTCCCCCAAAGATTGTGGTCTTTTAGGGCTGTTGATTTTTTCTTTCATTTATTTTTTGTCCTTCTTTAATAATTGTAGAATAAGTTAAAACCAATCCTATTTGGTTTTTCGAAAAATAGGATTGGCCCGTTTTTCTTATGAGTAAATTTCTTTGGCCAGCCGTTTAGCCGCATCCTTGCCTAACAGGTAGGATACGATTTTGTAGGCAAAGTCAAAGGTTGTTCCGGCCGCTTTGGAGGTAATGATGTTTCCGTCCTGTACTACGGTTTTCTTCGGCAGGTATTTGCCTTTCGGGGCGTATTTTTCAAAGGAAGGGAAACATGTGAATTTCTTGCCGTCCAGAAGGCCGTATTTGCCGAGCACAGCCGGCGCTGCACAAATGGCACAGATCAATTTGTTGTTTTCCTGGAAATATTTGATGGCGCTTTGCGTATCTTTGCTTTCCAAATGCGTAAGTGATACCGCTTTTCCTCCCGGAATTACCAAAAAGTCGAAATCTTCGAATTTGATTTCGGTAAACAATTTGCGAACCTGAAGTTTCAGGCCGCTTTGCGACATAACGGTCCGGGAATTTGTCATACTGACAAGTTCGGTGGATATTTTGGCCCGTCGCAATAAATCGTTGGTTGCCAAAGCCTCGATGTCTTCAAAGTAGTCAGCTAAAAGAATTAACCCTTTCATTTATCTTTCCTCCTTTTTTCTTTGGTAATAATATTGGCCAATCAAAAGTTTGACAATGTGTTCAAAAATATCAATCCGGGAAACAAATAAATCGGTAAAATAGCCAATGGCCCCTTCGCGATGATTGATATTTTTTTCCCGAAAGAACTTATCCATCGCCTCGCTTAATTCGAGGGAATCGTTCAAAAGAGCATCTTTAATTTGATTGGGTAAAGGAATTCTTGTTCCTCCCGCCCAATAAACCCGGTTATCCGGATCGATTAACGCTCCCCAATTCACCAAAAACATTTGGTCAAAATGAATTTGGACCCCGGCTTCCAAACCGATGCGAAAATGACCTTCCGGAAGCGACAGCGCCCGGTTAAGTGCCCCCCGCATCGTCTCATCGTCGTTTAACGGTTGGTTGGATACGCCGCTTGCGGAATTCACTCCTTCCACCGTGAAACCCAAAGGTTCCAGAATATTTTGGGCTGCCCGGAGTTTAACGGGATTAATCGAACCGAGATAAACTTTTTGCATTTTGTTCTCCTAAATTTGTGGTCAATATCTTTTGTTTAAGGAAATAAGCTAAAAACAGTCCCAATAAAGCACCTGAGTAATTAATGGAAACATCTGTTATCGAAGGGTATCGACCTAAAGCAAAGATTTGCAAGGTTTCGCCCAACGTGGAAATCATCAGGCAAATAACCGACATGATACGTAAAATGCCGATTTCTCTTGGCATAAAAGTAGCAAAACAATAAAAACCGCTCCAAGCAATCAAAAAGCAGTACAGGAAGTGGCCGATGATTTTCCGGATGGTCAAAGGCGATAAAGGCACATTTTTAAGCACCGGAACCTGTTCCAAATATTCGGCGACAGTTTCAACCATACCTTTCGCGGCTGTTTTTGATTGGCTTGATTCTTCCCCTGAACTCTGAGGAAGAGAAGTAAGAACTAAAAAACTGAACAAAAGACCCGTAAAAGCAACCCACCAAAAAACTTTCAACAAATCATCCCTTTTTTTGAACTTTCAGATAATAAATCGGCATGCCTTTCGCTTTAAATTTTTCTTCGTATTCGGTTGTGACGATATCGGTTCTTCCGTCATGCAGATCAACCGAGAAGTCTTTTAGCTGCCAATTGTGTTCCAAAAGACTCAAAACACTATATTCAAAAAAGCGTTTATTATCCGTCTTAAGCTCGATTTCACCTTCATTTTTTAAAATTGTCCGGTAAATGTCCAAATATCTGGGCGAAGTGAGACGCCGTTTGGCATGTCCGTTTTTCGGCCAAGGGTCGCTGAAGTTGAGATAAATTTTGGCAATTTCCCCGTCGGAAAAGATATCCAGAAGGTTTGTCGCATCCATGGCCACGACTTTTAAATTGGCGGGTTGGAAAGGAGCCATTTTGTCCAAAGCAACCGCGATTACGCTTTCGTATTTTTCGATTCCGATGAAATTGGCTGCGGGATTATTCCGGGATTGTTCCAACATAAATTTGCCCTTTCCCATGCCAATTTCCAAATAAATCGGAAAGTCGTTGCCGAAAACTTTATTCCAGTTGCCTTTAAAGGCTGCGGGGTCGAAGATCATCAGGTTTTCGTGTTGCAAGATGCGCTCGTGCGCATTTTTGATATTTCGTCTGCGCATTATTCTGTTCCTAGTTGCATCAACGCTTCCGCGTAAATTGCCATCGCCAAAAGGAAGGTATCGATGCTCATCGCTTCATCCTTTTGGTGGGCTTGGGATACTTCATACGGCATTTCCATGCCAAAGGCAACGCCCTGTTTCAGCGCTCTGGCATAAGTTCCTCCGCCGATGGTTTTGGGCTGATTGACGGTATCGTTCGTATACTTGACGTAAGCCTGATAGAGCGTTTGCACAAGTTTTGAATTACGATCGACATAATGAGGCACTTTATCGCTAAGAGAAGTAATATTTAAGTTGTAATACTGCAATTCCCGCCGCCATTTGGCCCAGAATTTATCTTTGTCGTAATTGATCGGGTAACGGAAATCGAAGCAAACACGTCCGCGCGAACTGCCGATATCGATAATGCCGACATTGCAGGTAATCGGTCCCATTTCCGGTTCGATAAAATCGAGGCCCATTTTCTTCAGGAAGACATCGTTAAAGAAATAATCGGCGACAAAATTAACCAACGGATTGGTTATATGGGCGCTTAAGAAGTTGGCCAGATGCACCCCGGCATTGATACCTTTGTCGGGTTCCATTGCATGGGCGGCTTGGCCTTCCACGGTGTAAACATAGCAAGGTACACCGTTAATAGAATCCTTGGCCGCACTGCCCCGCAGGGAATGAAGGTTTAAATACTCTTCAAACTGCTTGGTGAAATCGGATTTCGTTTTGGAGCTGGCATGGTCGATTACGATATTGTAACGTTCGCCCCCTTGGAAACTGATTAGTTCGTCGTCAACGAATTCGCGGCCGATTTCCAAATGTAAAATCCCTTTTTCGCCGTAAATGAGCGGAAAATCCGAATCCGGTGCAAAACCGATTTCCGGCATACCGAAGGTCTTACCGTAATGTTCGATACCCCGCCAAGCGGTTTCCTCATCGGTTCCCAAAATAATCCGCACTTTTTTCTTTAACGGTACACGCAAATCTTTAAGCATCTTAAGCGCATAATATGCCGCCATGGTCGGTCCTTTATCGTCCATCGAACCTCTGGCATATACTTTACGGTCTTTTATCACCGGGTCAAACGGAGGATTGGTCCATCCTGCTCCGGTCGGAACGACATCCAGGTGGCAAAGCACGCCGATGACCTCGTCGCCTTCGCCGTATTCGATGTGCCCCGCATATCCTCCGTCTTTTTCCGTCTTAAACCCGTCTTTTCGGGCTAAATCCAACATGTAGCATAAAGCATCTTCGATGGCCTGACCAAAAGGCGTTTTTTCCGAAACGGTTTTTTCGTCGTAAACGCTTGGTATTCTCAGCAAGCCCCGGAGCGACTCAAGAGCTTCTTTTTCGTAACTTTTGGCTTTTGCCAAAAAATCGATTTTTTCGTTCATTTTTTCACCTTTTCTTTTTAGTATATTTTAACCCGTCTTTAGTCATACTATAAATGTTAACAAAGGAGGGTTTGTTTTGGATATCAATATTCGCAGAGCCGTTATTGCCAATCTGAAAGGTTCATCGGCGGAAGATATCAAGAAGACGATTGTCGACGCGATTTCGCTCGGAGAAGAGAAAGTGCTCCCGGGGCTCGGGGTTTTATTCGAACTCGTGTGGCAAAAAGGGTCTTCCGAAGACCAATCGGCAATTCTGAATCTGCTTACGCAAAGTCTTGTTTAAGAATTTAAGGAAAAAAGGCCTAAGCCTATGAAAACATAGGTTTATAGGCCTTTATTTCTTTTTGATATGTTCAAGCTTTTCTGCCATATCAGGCGATGAACATTTGATTGTTTTACCAATAACCATGACACCGATATTTAATTCTCGAAGATCATCAAAATTAACGAGATTTAAATCATTGACCTCGATGGAAACGCGATTTTCTTTCCGTTCCACGCTTACGATATTTTCGATGCCGCCAAAGTAAGGTAAGTAATTGTCGCCCCGTTTTTCGCTAGCTCTTTTTTTTGCCTGTTTGATTACGATTTTAGCAAACACTAAAAGGGATAATACCAAAACGGGCACGATAAAAAAGGCTACCATTATCCAGAGCCAAAGGGTGCTCATACCATCATTAGTTAAAAATAACATGGCGTCCTCCTTCTTGCAAACATCAAGCCGTCATCGGGAAATTTATTAAAGTTATGCTTTTCTAAAAAGCCCGACAACTATTGATATTCGCTTCTTTTATATATTATACTATAACATTAATGTTTTATCAAGTATATTCATATATTTTAACGAGGTGAGCGGAATCCGTGGCAATCAGAAAAATCGTCAAATACATTATTTTGGGACTCGTGCAGGGTTTCACCGAGCCGCTTCCCGTATCCAGCAGCGCTCACTTGGTGATTGCTTCCCACTATTTGGGGCTGAAAACCGATCTGAACACCGAAATTTGGCTGCATTTTGCTTCCTTTTGGGCTTTGGCGTGGTTTTTCCGAAAAGACCTTTGGGGGATGGCAAAATCGGTTTTTAGACCCAAGCAATACCCAGAAGATTTTCGGACCGTTCTTAACCTCTTAATCGCCAGTCTTCCGATTGTGGCAGCAGGCTTGCTTTTAAAAGATACGATCGAAAGGTCTTTTAACGATGTCAAAGCGGTTTGTCTGTTTTTGCTTCTTACATCTTTCGTTTTGGTTTTGACCGCCTTTTTAATCAACCGAAACCGAAAAGACTCACCCGCTTTCGGGGATAGCCTGATTATCGGTATTTTTCAGAGTCTTGCGATTTTTCCGGGAATCAGCCGAAGTGCCGTAACTTTTCTCGGAACAAAGGTAAGTAAACTCGAAACCAAGCCGGCCCTAAAGTTTTCGTTTTATCTTTGTCTGATTGCAAGTTTCGGAGCATTTGTTTTGGCACTCAAAGATTTTGACTTTTCCGCTTTTTCGGCCTATGATTTGATCACCTTTGTCGTTTGCTTTTGGGCAACTCTTTTGGGCATTTCCTTTTTGGAACGGATTATTTCGCAAAAAAGCTTGCTTGTATTCAGCCTTTATGCGATGGCATTAAGCGTGCTGGTTTTTTTGACTAAGTAAATAGGTTATAAAACAAACACCATCACCTTTTCGACATATTGTATATTGAAAGTGAGGTGTTTTATTATGGCTTGTTATTCACCTAATACCGTTAAATATACTACGCAACGCGGCGAAACCATTTGTGATTTATTGAAGAAAATCGACAAAGTTCAAAAGGATGCAGTATTGAGCGAAATTCAGGGACGTTGCGACAACTGTGCCTTACCTTTAATGTTCAACACAAAACCGATTGCGATTTGGACGGAATGCGGCCGCTTCGAAGCAATTATCCGTCTCTTCCCGGAAGAAACGACTACGGGTCTGTTCCGCGTGGAAGAAGTTCGCGACTGCGAAACAGTTGTTTTGCGTCTGCTGGAAGTTTGCAACGGTAAAATCAAATGCACAGACGAAACGGTAACTTTGCGGATTGCCTGCATTTGCGCTGTCCAATGCTTCGATCCGATTCACTGTCAACACGTTTGCTTCAAGGTCACATTGTAATAAAAAAGGGGAGAGGCCTCTCCTCTTCCCTTACCATGATAAAACGTCCTTTCAAAAAGAGCAACTAGAGGTTGCTCTTTTGTTATTTGACAATATCGATCCAACCGATAACGGGTAATCTGACATCGCGGCGATCCATCAAAGTCGCGATGAAGCCATATAATGCCAAAAAAATGATTATCCCCGAGAAAATCCATTGGGCGGTCGGGTTAAACATTTCCATTCCCGGAATAAAGCCGATGTAATACAGAGCGACATTCCCCAAAATCAGCCACAGCCACACCATGATTCCCTGATTGACGTAAAACCGCGAACGTCTGGTATCCTCGAGAAAGAGCGGGATAAAAAAGAGAAAATACGCAAAGGCATAGAAATATTTGTTGCTTTCCCATGCCCTGACTCTCCGCGAATCCCTGGTCTCGAATTCTTCGACGATTTCGCTGTACTCTTCATCGTTTCGCCGCCTGAAGTCGGAATTTCTTTTTTTCTTATGATGCTGGTTATTCATAATGCCTCCTTTTCCGAAAAATAAGCAAATCTTTTCATTTTATTATGTCCTGATTTTACAAATTTATCAAAAAACATTCGGCAATAAAAAAAGGAAATTCCGCACTTTTGGGAATTTCCTTGATTGTTAAAATATTGTGTTAACGGTTTTTCACGATAACGTTATTGACCATCGTCGATATGGCATTGAGGACGTTCCGGTCAAAGTTTTTGAGCGGTGTTCCGATGAATTGTTCTTCGCCCGGTTTCGGAAGCGGATAATAAGTCAAATTGGCTTCCTTCCAGTCGTTCAGCCATTGGTCGTCGCCTTCGTAGCCCACAATCATTTCATAGGATTTTTGCAAAGGCGTGCAGTAACCGACAACACTTGCGTTGAGGTAAGCAATTTCGGGATCGAGCAAAAAGTCGATGAATTTGTGAGCCAAATCCAAATGGCGCGCTTTTTTCGGAATCACGAAGGTGTCCATGAAGGCGATGGTTTGGTTCGGAATATAGATATCGAAAGTAATATCTTCCCGTTTGACCCCGTCGGACAGTTTGATATAAAGCATGTCCAAAAAGTCGCCCGTATAAACAAACGCCAAATCCCGATTGCCCGAGGAAATACCTTTTTTCAAAGTATCGGTTCCCCATTCGGTGAATTTCCGCTTAAGAAGCACTTGTTCGGCTGCTTTCAAAAGCTCTTCGGAATAAACATTCGGGCTTTGATCCAGGTAAAACATTGCGGCGGCATAGGCATAACGCGGAACATCGTACATGCCGACACGGATGTTACCCGGAAGAAGTTCCGGTTCGAAATAACCTTTCCAGCCGTATTTTTTGACGGCTTCTTCCAAACCATTCACTTTTTTGTTGTACATGAGGCCGAAAGTTCCCCAAAAGTACGGCACAGCATAATCCTCATAACCCTCAAACATCTGGTTCTGAATGCCGATTACACCCGGCAGATAAGGGTTGTTGACGGGATCGTAATTGGTGAGTTTCGAATAATCAACCTTTTGCAACAAATCGTTTTGCACCATTCGTTCCACCATATATTCGGAAGGAATTACCAAATCGTAAACGGTGGTGCCGCTTTTGATTTTGGCATAGAACAGTTCGTTCGAATCCGCAATGTTTAAGATTACGTTGCAATTGTATTTTTCTTCGAACATCGTGATGATTTCATCGTTTATGTATTCGCCCCAGTTGAGAAGCAAAAGTTTTTCCCGCTGACCGCATCCCGAAACGGTAAAACAGATTAAGAATAAACAAATAAAGAAAGCAATTTTTCGCATTATTTATTCCTTACCTTTCGTTTCGACAATAAGTTAACCGCTAAAAGAACGAGGGCGGTACCGAGCGTCAAAAGGGTACTGAAAGCATAAACCGATGGTGTCAGACTTTTTCTGCCGATACTGCCGTAAATCCAAATCGATAGGTTGTCGTAACCGTTGCCAGTTGTATAGTAACTGACCACAAAGTCGTCCACGCTCATCGTAAAGGCCAAAAGCATTCCCGAAAAGATGCCCGCTTTGACGGCCGGAACCATGACTTTTACAAGCGACTTAATCGGTTTCAAACCCAAATCCGCCGCCGCATCCATTAGGTTCGGGTCGACCTCGCCGAGTTTCGGCAAAACGCTCAAAATGACGTACGGAAGGGTAAAAAACAAATGCGCCAAAATCAAAGTCGGCAAACCGAAAATATACGGAAAAACCGGCAAAAGCAGTGAAAAGACCAACATCAGGCTGATACCGGTAACGATATCCGCATTCAAAATCGGAATATTGTTCAAAAGCAATATCTGCTGTTTGGCTTTGGGGAATAAGTAATAGATACCCATCGCAATGAAAGTCCCGAGCACGGTCGCAAGGATAGTCGAGGTAAGACTAACAATCGCCGTGTTCTGAATGGCCGAAGCAAGCATCGGATGCCTAAAGATTTGGCCGTACCATTTGAAAGTAAAACTGCCGAACGAAGATAGTTCGCTGCTGGAATTGAACGATTGTAATGCGATGGTCAAAACCGGCAGATACATCAAGAAGATAACCGCGACAACCAACACTTTGGTCGATATCCGATAAACTTTTTTCAAGAAACGCCGGTCTTTGTAGCCGTATTCTTCAAGCGTGGCCTTAGAGTACTCGATCATATCAAAGTACCTCCTTCTTTATCGACTTTGTTGACAATCATCAGCGATCCGAAGATAAAGAACAATATCGTTATGGCCAGAAGCGAACCCAGATTGTAGCTCATGTTCCGGAAAGACTGTTCGATGATATTTCCAATCAACATGATGTTCCCGTTGCCGAGAATTTCCGGAATGGCAAAACCGCTCAGACACGGCAAAAAGACCATGATGCAACCGGTGATAACGCCTTTAATAGATAAAGGAAAGACGACCTTCCAAAACTTACGCATTTCGGTAACGCCCAAATCAAGCGCCGCTTCTTCCAAAGAAGGGTCGATTTTTTCCAGTGCGGTATAAATCGGCAAAATCATAAACGGAAGATAAGTTATTACCAAACCGATTAAAACGGCCAGTCCGGTTCCTCTTAAGTTGAAACCCCCCGGAATTCCCAAAAGATCGGTAAAGATATTGTGGCGTTCCATGATATTGCCTAGGGCTTCGGTCCGAAGCAGCATATTCGACCACATCGGCAAAATAAAAAGCGTCAAAATGATGAACTTGTTGCGAAAGCGGGAACGGAAGACCTGATAGGCGACAATATAGCCCAAAACGGCCGAAACCAAAGTAGCGGTCGTGGCAAACAGAAAACTGTTTCCGAAAGCTTCAAGGGTTGATGGTTCCAAAAACAGCGCAAAGTTCCGAAAAGTATATCTTGCTTCGCTGAACCCAATCCCTTCGATATCGAAAAAGACCAGCACAAGCATAATCGCAATCGGAACAATGGCAAGCAAATACAACCATCCGTAATAAGGGTAGGCCAGTTTGCGAATCGTTTTATTCATTGCCTTGCACCTTCATCAAATGAATTTCGTAAGGGTCAACTTTTAAACCGATTGGTTCGCCGACCGCATAATTTTCATAAGTATTGACGATAAATTCGTGACCCTGAATGTCGACCAGCAATTCGTTGTGCACTCCTTTAAAGATTGACGAAGTGACGATTCCCGTGAGTTTGGCTTTTTCGTGATCGATGACATCGAAATCTTCGGGACGGATTACCACATCAACCGGTTCGTTAACCGCAAACGGATAATCCAAACAATCAAACTCGGCTCCCAAAAAGGCCACCTTTTTACCCAGATAGGTTCCGGGAATGATATTCGATTCGCCGACAAAAGTTGCGACATAGCGGTTAACCGGTTCGTTGTAAATGTCTTTCGGAGTACCCAATTGTTGGATAACACCGTCTTTCATGACAACAATCCGGTCGCTCATCGTCATCGCTTCTTCTTGGTCATGTGTGACATAGACGAAAGTGATGCCGAGTTTGCGCTGCATTTCTTTCAATTCGTATTGCATGTTTTGGCGCAGTTTCAAATCAAGCGCCGCCAGGGGTTCGTCAAGCAAAAGAATTTGGGGACGGTTGACGATGGCTCTTGCCAAAGCGACCCGTTGTTGTTGACCGCCGCTCATCTGGTCGATTTTGCGTTTTTCCAAACCGGTCAGTTTGACCATATCCAAAGCTTTCATGACAGCTTCCGAAATTTTCTCGTTGATTTTCTTTTTCAGATCATGTTTGGTAACCTTGGGATTGATTTCTCCCCCGGCTTCCTTTTCTTTTAAGATTTCTTTTTCCATTTCTTCCTGATTGAAGAAACGGGCAAGATAATCCCATCCGCGGTTTTTCAAACCAAACGCCACATTTTCAAAAACGTTTAAATGCGGGAATAAGGCATACCGTTGAAAAACCGTGTTAATGGGGCGCGCATAAGGCGGAAGATCATTAAAGATTTTGCCGTTAATGATTATTTCGCCTTTATTTGGTTGTTCAAAACCTCCTATCATGCGCAATGTTGTCGTCTTCCCACAACCCGACGGACCTAAGAGGGTGAGAAATTCGTTCTCGTATATCTGCAAATTGATGCCGTTGACAATCAAGTCGTCATCAAATTGCTTATAAACATCGCGTAATTCGATAATTACTTTTTTCATTGATGGCCTCCCATAAAAATCATGGAATAATTATATACCTTTTTTTAGAAAATCAAGTCTTTTCCATTAAAAAAATTTTAAAAAAACGGAGCATTTTTTTGCCAAAATCAAAAAGGGCCCCGCGGTCAGGCGAGGCCGAAAAACGATATTTTTTTTTAAAATTTTTCTTACCAATCAAGCAGACGTTTTTGCCCTTGCAGGGAACGGATGAGGGTTGCATCTTGGGTTACTTCCAGCACCCCTTTGTAATTGTTTTGTTCATCTCTTAAAGCATAATAAACGATATAAATAAAGCGGTTTTTGTATTCGATCCAAAACTCCGCTTGGTCGGCAAGCCCCAAACGAAACGATTCGATGATTTTTTTGACCACGTGGACGCTTTTTTCTGGGTGGCATAATTCGACGCTTCGGCCGATAACCGCAGGCGTGCGGGGAAAAAGCCTGTTCGTTGTTTCGTTGTAATAAGTAACCCGGTTATGCTCGTCGACAAACGTTATATCTATCGGCAAATGTCTCATAATCAAAGCAAGCTGTTCAAAGTTGAGCGTACCGGTCAAATCTTTGAAATGGTGACTGTCCGAGGCGCCTGGCTTTCGGCTTCTTTCTTCCGTGGGAAGGGGCTCAATCAGAACCGCCGGGAAAGCCGCCGCATCCATAGCCATCTGCTCCCATTCTTCTTTGTTGATGATATAAGAAGCAATCGGGAACAAAATGTGTTCTTCCTTATAAAGGATACCCATCAAAAGAAAGTAGAATTCTCCAATTTGTTTGTTTAAGAGTTTTTCGTCGGTTTCCGGCTGTTTCAAATGCGAAAGAATTTTATCCATTAAAGCTTTGCAATCGTCATGGAGACTCCAAAGCACCGTCAAAGGCCTAGTCGAGGGGATTTTCTTTTCCATGATGGGGAAAAGAATATTCTGCATTTTGATGAATTTGTTTTCGACTACCGCAAGCTGCGCCAAAGAAGCGCGAAAACGCCTCTTGCTTTGGGGATCGTTTAGAGTTTTCACCGCTTCTTTCATGGTTCCCAAATGTTGTCTGATGGCTTCGTTTTCTTTCAGGAAATGTTCCATCAGAGGCGAACAAGCGCGGTTCCACGAAAACTTCTTCAAGCCATGGTTAAACAGATTGACAAACTTGCCCGCTTCGCTTTTGATTTGATCGAGGGAAAGCAGTGTTTCCGTTGAATAATCGTTTAAAGAAAAGATTTCCAATGGGGTAATATCTTGAAGAATTTCCTCATACTTTTCCACAACCCCTTTTTTGTCGGGGCTTTCCCGGTATTCCTCCATGAAGCGGTTCAACAAAACGAGACGGCTTTGATCGACATCTTTAAATGAGTTCATTATTCACTTCCTTTACACCGCGTGTTCTTTTAATTTCAGCCCGTTTTCGATCTGATAGTTTTTGGCTTGGGCCATAAAGAGTTTGTAATACAGGCTTTCTTTCTTTTGCATCAGGTTTTGGTGGGTATCGTAATCCACCGCTTTTCCACCATCGATGATGAGAATCCGGTCGCAGAAAACGGAACTCGACATCCGATGCGAGATGTAGATGGCGGTTTTGTCGTGCACGAGGTCGTTGAATTGTTGATAGATTTCCGCTTCCGCCAGCGGATCGAGCGCCGAAGTCGGTTCGTCCAAAATAACGAGGGAGGCATCTTTATAAAGAGCTCTTGCGATTGCCAGTTTCTGCAATTCCCCGCCGGACAGTTCCGTGCCTTCTTCGTCGTAGGTTTTGTTGAGCGGCGTTTTTGCCTGGTTTGGCAAAGACATTACTTTATCGTAAATGCCTACCTGTTTAAAGATATGCATAAGTTTTTCTTGGTCTTTCGGTTCGACCCCGGTAACATTGTCTTCGATACTGTAGGCAAACATCTGGAAATCCTGGAAGACCGCGGTGATTTGTTTCCGATAGCTTTCCGAATCATATTCCTGAATATCGATATCGTTCACGTAAATGGTGCCTTGTTGCGGTTTGTAGAGGCGGCAAAGCAGTTTGATCAACGTGGTTTTTCCGGCGCCGTTCAGTCCCACAATCGAAATCCGTTCGCCGGCTTTAATCGAAAAGCTGATGTTTTCCAAAACCAATTTGTCGCTTTTCGGATAAGCAAAACTGACGTTTTCAAACCGGATGGAATCGATTTTGGTTAAAACGTGGTTTCCTTTCTTTTCGGCTTCGTCTTCCAAACTCATGAATTCCATAAACGGTTCCAAATAATCAAGCATTTGGGAAACCGTCACAAATTGGTCGAAGAAGCGGGTTACCGAACCGGAAAATCTGAGGGCGCTGTTGACATACATCGTAAAACTGCCCAGCGAGATTTTTTCGCCCCAAATTCCGAGGGTTCGAAAGGCGATGTAAAGATAAATAATCGCCGATTGCAAGGCATTGATGATGCGGATAAAACCGGTCATTAGGCCCAGCTTTTGATAGTTTTTCAGGAAAGATTTCATAATCGTTTCGTTATACTTCTTCACGTGGTCTAAAATCAAATCCGAGGCATCGTACAAACGGATATCTTTGGCATACGGAAAATTAAACCCGAGAGACATATAATAGCCGTACCGTCGGTTAACCGGAATGAGACTTCGCATAAAACTGACCTGATAGTTTTTGAAATAAATGCGGATTAACAAAATCAAACCGATTGTAATAAGCAAAGCGATTAACAAATAAACGCTTAAGGTCAGCATGATGGTAATCAAAGCGATAATCGTTATCGTTTCCTGGATTATCATGGCAAAAGCATTGACAAGATTTCGCAAAGCAGATTGGTTGGTTTGCGCAAAAAGTGCCCGTTCTTTCAGATCGAGATAATAAGGATCTTCCAAATACTGATAATTGACCGCCATGATTTTCTTGGCCATTTCGCCCGGAAACATCTTATCCACGTAACTGGTTTTTACGTCAAGCAGACGCTTGTGGGTTTTGTCGAGAAAGCCGAATAAGAGGTTGGCCAAAACAATCAAAGCGCCAAAAAGGAAGACTTGCGAAAAAGCGGTAAAGATATCGCCGAATTTAAACGCATAACCCGGGGCAATAATTTTTTGGTTGGTCAGCCGGACGAGTTCGTCGACCAAATATTTCGGCAAAAGAACATTTGCGACAATTTGCCCGCTGGAAAGAAGTCCCCCTAAAATCAACAGAACAAAATAACTCGGAGAAATTTTAAAAGCAATTTTGATAAATAGGAAAAAACTACGCAACCGTTTCATCGTCGTTCTCCTCTGTCTGATAGTATTTGCCTTGGGTAACAAACATATTGTAATATTGGCCTTCCAAAGCCATCAGTTCGTCATGGGTACCATATTCCACCAAGCCGTTTTCGTTGAAAAAAGCAATTTTGTCGCAAAACTTGGTGCTGGCCAGCCGGTGCGAAACATAGATGGTAGTTTTGTCGGAAACGAGTTCGTTGAACCTTTGATAAATATCCGCTTCCGCCAAAGCATCCAAAGCGGAAGTCGGTTCGTCGAGGATAATCATTTTGGCCTGTTTGAACAACGCGCGGGCAATCGCCAATTTCTGGTTTTCTCCGCCGGACAGTTCAACCCCGTTTTCGTCGATTACTTTCAACAACATATGGTCGAGTCCGCCGGAAAGCGAAGCGATTTTTTCTTCCAGCCCCGCTTTAATCAGACAGTCCCAAACTTCTTCGTCGGTCCGGTCATGGCCCATCGTGACGTTCTGCCTTACCGGGAAAGCATAGATATTGATATTTTGGAAAACAACCGAAAACATCGACAAATAGCCGAACAATTCGTATTGTTTGATTGAGACGCCGTTCACGAGAATTTCGCCTTCTTCGACATCGAAAAGTCTGGTCAACAACTTCACCAAAGTCGTTTTTCCTGCTCCGTTGACTCCCACGATGGCCAGTTTTTCGCCCTTGGCAATTTTTAAGTTAAGGTTTTTATAGATATATTTTTCGGTTTTCGGGTATTTGAAACTGACGTTTTGGAATTCCACTTCCAAGGTTTCGTCTTCGGGAGGGGGAAGCGTTCCGTCGTTGGTTACAAGCGGCGTATCGATAAAGCGGAAGAAATCTTTGACATAACGCATTTCGTTGCGCATGACCGTTAAGTCGCCGATGATGGTCTTAAGGGCAGTGCTTAAGGCAAGACATGCACCAAGATACATCGTAAAGGAGGCCAGGTCCATTCCTTCCAGGTACTTGATAATCAAAAAGGCGTAAACGGTAATGTCGCTTAGCAAAACAAAAAACAAGTCAAACAAAGCCCAACCGTATTCTTTGTTTTTGATTCTGCGGAATACTTTCAGATAATTAAAGATTTCGTTTCTGTAACAATCCATGACTTTTTCGCCCAATCCGTAAAGCCTGATATCTTTTCCGAATTTGAAATCATAGGTCACTTCGTTGTAATACCGGGTTTTCCGGTTGGCATGGGCCAATTCCATCCTTTTGGAATAACGGTAGCGTTCGACAAATTTGCTGGTGAAATAGCCGACGATGACGCTTAAGAAAATGGCCAAGAACGCCCACGGCGTAAGCATGGAAACCAAAACGACGTACATGATGATGGAAAGAATTTTCGCCACGATTTCGAACATGCTGTGGTAGATTTGTTCAATCCCGTTATTGTTGGAGGAACACGCTTCAAAAGCCAATTCGTATTCGTTGCCAAAGGTCGGATCTTCAACATATTTGTAATCCATTGTCAGAAACAGTTTAAACTGGATAAACAGATAGCGAATCCTTAAGTAGGTTATCCGCGTATTGGAAGCGTAAAAAGTATAGCTTTCCAAAAAGCTCGTAACGGCGCTGATTAGAAAAAAGATTGCGACCACGAACAAAACGGAATTGATGACGACATTTTCTCCCAAAAGAAGCGTAATCAAATATTTGGGAAAGACAACTCCCACAACCGGGTGAATCGAGGAGCAGATTGTATAAACGACAAAGAACCAAATAATTGCTGGATCATTGTCTTTTAAGTATTTTAACATTCTCACAAGCGCATGGGGCTTTTTGACGGTTTGCTTTACGTTTTCCATACGGGGTCTTCCTTTCTGACTGTTTTTTTAAAAGTTTTTATAATTATATCATTTCAGGCCGAATTCTAAGCAGTTTTTAAAAAAAATAAATCCGTTGCGTTTGGATACGAACGGATTAAAGAATTAGTCGCTTTCTCTGAACAATTGTTTGTAATTGTTGATTAGAATGATGAGCCGCATTTTGGCTTGGTCCACCTCTTTGACGTTGCGAATCTTGACAATCCCGCGGTTTCGGGTGACGATATAAAGCGTTCCGGTAGTAATCTGAAAGACTTCCCAGGAAAACCTCCGACTGAAAACCATATCGATATCCCTTAAGGCGATGGCTTCGGTTTTGTATAAGCGGTGAATAAAAACCCTTTTTCCGTCATGGTCAACCACCACATTGGGTCTTACAATGTGCCATATCAGCAACAATAAAAGGATACCGCCCGTAACCGCCAAAATCGAAAGCCCTGCCGTAAACAACTGGTAATGGGAAAAATCGCCCACAAGAAGCACCAAAACCAGTAAGGCAATAATTGCCAAAACGACGGAAATGATTTTTCTCCGTCCGATTCCTTTTTCCGCAATCATATATACCATGTCTTTTTGTTCCATCCGGTCAACACTTCTTTCGCTTTTTTATTAATTATAACAGCCAAGACCGTTATTGTCAATCAATTCCAGTGACCAAAAAGCTATTTTGCAAAAAAATTAACATATTGCTTGACACATAATACTATATATTGTATAGTATTACACGTTAGGAGGTATTTTATGGATGCCCAATTGAAAAAGGGGTTTTTGGAAATATTGGTGCTTGCTTCATTGAAGTTTAAAGCATCCTACGGATACAAGATCATTCAGGATATTTCCCAGGTTTTCGAAATATCGGAATCGACCCTTTATCCGATCCTGAAACGC